>OIYO01000088.1_pt1 | contig 95537 bp, 92 predicted proteins | sample 1588191 | NCBI WGS metagenome assembly OIYO01 (sample SAMN03283275) | human gut metagenome | biome: human-associated habitat; material: feces | host: Homo sapiens | place: Peru | collected 2012 | reverse complement strand
GTACCCATTACAATCCTGAGAAGGTTCTTCCTTTGCCTTGACGAGCATTTGCCTAATTGCTACAGACAGGCAGTCCTGCATGGACTGCCCACTTACTACAGAATAGTCGCTGAGTTCCTTATAAATATCATCATCTACGCGGATGTGAACCTGCTTTGCCATTTTGCTTTCCTCCATCTGGGACAAGAACAATACCTGATTTTTCCCCATTATAACACACCTCTCGTTTGAATTCAATATGATGGGGAAAGGTTATGTACCTGATTTTTCCCCGCATGGTTAAAGCTCATTTTGCATTTCTCAACCGATTTGTATTTCCTTTGGCAAGTTCGCTTGCTGCGTGACGGCGCTCATCCGAATACGGTGCGGTCAGCCGAAAGGAGAACCGCCCCTTTGCAATGTCAAACTCCATGCAGCCCGTGTCCGGGTCATAGCCCGTCAGCTTGCAGACGGCCAGGGTATTTGCGGCTGTAAGCAAGCAGCCGCTTCTTCAAGTCGGTGTTGTGGGTACGGATATGGATTAGCGGGTCTTTCTCGTCAAACCAAATATCGGTGGTCTTTTCCTGCTTCGTAAGCCCTGTTCTCATAAACTCTCCTTTCTGCGCCCCTGTTACGCAATAGGGGCATTTTTCGGGTGTTTTTCCCGGCTCTTGACTTGGGGAAAATGAGGATTTTCAAATAGAAACCGCCCGGACAGGGAATGGTTCGTCGGGGCGGCTGTTATCGCAAGATTTCTGTTTTTTCCGGCTCTTGACCGTCAGACGCGGATAAACGCGAGCTGTCGGCAAGCACCAGTTTGAGCAGCTTGTCGCGGAATGTTTCTGTGCTGCTGTGATTGAAAAATAACTCCGCAACAATGGTCTGCCCGTTCCTCTGGGTCGTGATGATACTGTCGGGGGTCTGTTCTGCCATAGGCGGCTCCTTTCTTTGGGCGCAAAAGAGGGATTTCCCGTAGTTCGGAAAATCCCTCTTGGTTGACGGTTATTCTGTTTTACTGTGTGGGCTGTGCGGCGGCTGCCTGCGCCTTTCTCCTTGCCCGGTATTCCCGCGCTTTCATGCGGTCATACTCCCGCTGCTTTTCAAGGTTTCGCGCCCGGTACTCCCTTGAATACTGCCGGTGGTAGGCGCGGCTCTTTTCCTTTTTGGCTTCTTCGATTTCCTCCCGCATTTGCCGGATTTCCTGCTCGGTCGGCTCTGCAAGCTGTGTCACTTCATTCTCAAACTTGCCGATATAATTGAAATATATGCTGATGTGCTGGATTGCGTATCTCGCCCTTTTCTGGTCGCGCTCATGCACTTCAATCCGGCTGATAAACTCGTTGAGAATGGCGGGGGTCAGGTCGGTAAAGGCGGCATGGCGTTCCGTCAGCTTCAAAAACTTCTGCGCCCGTCCTCCCGCGTTCTCATAAGCGGATAGCTGCTCTTGGAGCGTGGCAAGCTCCGCTTTCAGCGCGTAGTATTCTTCCGAATACTTCTGCGACATCTGCTCATAGCGGTCTTGCGGGATCGTGCCGAGGGCGTTGTCCTCATAGAGCTTATTCAGCACCTTGTCAATCTGTTCAAGGCGCGTCGTGATTTGCGGAATACGCTTCTGCTGTTTCTTGGTCTGGTCGGTCTGCTGCATGGCAAGGTTCTTTTTCACTAAGGCTTCAAACTCCGCCCGGTTGCTGATAGAATAGTCCTCGATTTTCTTCAGCACTTCCGCGATGGTCTGCATGAGCAAGTCCGCGTCCATGATGTGCGGGGAATGGCATTTGGGGTTCTTGGCTTTTCCCTTGTGGTACTCGCTGCAAAAAGCAACGTGCCGCTTGCCGCCGTTCCGGTAATCTATACGAATGTGCATTTTTGCGCCGCAGTCCTTACAGAAAAGCAAGCCGGACAGAGGGTGGATTTCCCCGTCCCCGTTGGGGCGTCTGACGGGTGCGTTTTCCAAAATCCGCTGTACGGTTTCAAAATCGCTGCGGCTGATAATCGGCTCATGCACATTTTCTGTGATGTGCCACTGGCTCCGGTCTACATAGTGGTTATGTTTATCCCGGAAATGCTTTGTAGTCTTGAAGTTGACTACATCGCCGCAATACTCCTGCCGTGTGAGGATATTGGTCAAGGTGGCTTTGTTCCACTTGCAGCGGTTATCCTCGTTGAGCGTCTTATTTTTACAGGTTCCCCGCCCTCGGTCTTTCATGTAGAAAGTGGGGGTTGGGATTTGCTCCTGTGTCAGATATACGGCGATTTGATTGCGGTTCTTCCCACCGATAAACAGACGGAAAATCAAACGGACAACCTCGGCGGCTTCCTCGTCGATTATCCAAAAATCCTTGTTGTCCGGGTCTTTGACATAGCCGTAAGGGGCTTCGGTGACAATCGGCTTTCCACTCATGCCTTTGGTCTTAATGCCCGTTTTCACTTTCTTGCTGATGTCCTTTGCGTACCACTCCGACATGATATTGATAAAGGGCGCAAACTCCAATGTGTCGGGCTTCTCGCTGTCAATGCCGTTGTTGACCGCGATAAAGCGCACATTGTTCCGTCTGAATATCTCCATCGCGTTGCCGACTTGGAGATAGTCGCGCCCCCAGCGGGTAAGGTCTTTCATAATGCAGACACCGATTTTCCCGTTTTCCACATCGTCCATCATGCGGGAGTAGGCGGAACGGTCAAAAAACCTGCCGCTTTCGTCATCGTCGATGTAGTGCCGGATATTGGTTAGGTGCTGCCCTCTGGCATAGTTCTCCAAAAATATTTTTTGGTTCTGTATGCTGTTGCTCTCGCCGCCGTCCCTGTCCTCGTCGCCCACGGAAAGGCGGGAGTAAAGGGCTGTAATTTTGCTATAATCAGTCATGTGCATAACCTCCTGTGCGTCCATGTATGTGTCATTTACACTTAAAATTATGCACTCCAGCGGGCAGAGCCGTATTCCAGATTCTTGCGGAATTTCTTGGCGTTTTTGCCCTTGACGTACACCGCCAGACGGATGAGCAGGGCGGCAGCGACGCCCACGCACAGGTCGATGGGGTGGAAGCTGGGCAGCGCCGATTGGAACGCGGCGGCAAAGCCCTCCATGAGGTGCAGCGCCTTTCCCGAGAAATCCATGCCGGGGCAAGCCTCCACGCCTGCCCCAGCTTGGTGGCAAAGAGGGCGATAAAGACATACGGGATATTGGGCAGCACCAGCTTTTTGATATGCAGCGGCTTTTTCATAGCTCCAGCCCCTTGTCCTTGTTGCGCACCCTGGTCACGTCCTTTGCAATCTCCGGCGCACGGAGCGCTTTGAGCGTCCGGATGACGGACGGCTTCTCCTTTGCTTTTGCCTTCTTCCCGGTGTACTCGGTAAAGGCGGCGGTGAGCGCGTCCGCATCCCGCGCCTTGAAAAAGACGAGATACCTGGGGATCTCGCCGGTTTTGTCCTTCTTGATGGCGTAGTCCACGCCGTACTTGCGCGCCACACGGTCAAAGCCCTTGATGTTCCGCTCCGTGACCTCGATGTTGGACACGCCCTGGTTCTGACCGACAAGCTGCTTCACCGTCTGCTTGCCGGTGGGTTTTTCAGGCGCACCACGCGCCTTTGCCAGCTTCTTCTCCTTGCGGCTGGCGAGGTATTTGAGGATGACGGCCTTTAACAGCCGTGCCGTGAGCTTGGTTGCGCTGATGACCAGCGTGACCGCTCTGTTTTCGACTTCCTCCTGCATGGGTCATTCCTCCTTTCCCGCATACTCCTCAAAGCGCCGTCATCGCTCTGTCACCGGAGCGGTCTTGCCCTTGCCCGCAGCCTTGGCGGGCTCGGTGGGGATCGCCATAATTTTACTGCCCATCTTCAAAAAGGCTTCCGGCTGACGGAACTTTTCCTCGTATTTCTGTTGCAGCTCCTTCGGCAGAGACGCAAAGTTTTCATCCCCCAAACCGCAGATGAAGAATTTGCCGGCCACAATATCGTAGATATCGCCGTTCTCGTCCCGCAGGGCGCGGTTCAGGGGCTTGCCCTCCAGCTTGGCTTCCTCCCCGCAGATCAGCGCCACGGGGTCGTCATATGGGTAAATCGCTTCGATATAGCCGTCCACCGCCTTCTGCAAGGAAGCAAGGTCGGAGCCGATGCGCTCCACGCGCGGGTACTGTCCCGGTTCCACCATGAGAACCTCGATGGTGTCGTCCTGCGCTCTTTCGGCGGAGAGTTCCCTGCCGTCATTGCTCTCAAACTCCACCTCCACGAAATTGTCCGCGTCCAGAATATGATCCCCTGCGTGCCACTGGTCGCTTACCATCTGTTGGGCTTCCTCTTTGGAAGAAGCCTCCACGGACACGGTGAGCTTCAGTGTTTCGGTGATGGTCACGTCAAATTCCTTCATGCGCGCCGCCTCCCTCGCCGGGTTTCTCCGAAAAAAGCGGAAGAAAAAACGCCGCCAATGCCTTTACCGCCGCTTCCGCTTCTTCGGCGGTCGGGCCGGTCTGCCCGCCGCCGTCCTCCGCATCCGGTACAGCTTCATGCGGCGCTTCGAGGGCGTCGTCGAAATTGTCGTCATACACGCCGCACCCGTCGCAGCAGTCGCAGTGGATGTGTACATCGCCGTAGATGTTGATGGTTACGTTCATGGATAAACCTGCCTTTCTCAGCGCTCGTTCCGGCGCTGCTGTTTTTTCTGCCACTGCTCCAGCAGCTTGATGATGGTCTGCTGCATTTGCAGGGGCGTGTAGCTTCGGGGAAAGTATTTGCGGAGAGTGTCGCTGCTCAGCGTGATGCGCTCCTGTTCCTCCTTCTTTTCCTCGGACATGATGGAGCGCATGGCCTCCTTCGTGCATTTTCCCTCCCGGCTGAGCTTCTTGAGCCGCTGTGCCTGGGAAAGCGAGGGCGTGTTCTGGGAATAGTCCATTGCGTCCAGAAACTGCTTCTGCTCGTCGCGGGTGAGGTATGACAGCTCCACGGCGGGGCTGAATGCGATCTCCTTGCTGTCCACCTTTTTCTGCACCTCCGGCAGAAGCTCGGTGAGACGGATATAGCGCTGCACTTGTGTCTTACTTTCACCTGCATCTTCTGCAACCTTTTGGATGGATTTTTTGGAATCTAACTTGTGCCCAACTTGGTCACAAGTTAAATCCACCCGCTTTCCCTGATGCTTCAACGCTTCCAGCTTCATTTTGTACGCCTGCGCCCGTTCCATGGGGCTGATGGTTTCCCGCTGCAAGTTGCTGTCCACCATGAGGATCACCGCCTCGTCGTCGTCAAGATTGCGGACGATGGCCGGTATGGTTTTCAGCCCCGCAAGGTCTGCGGCATGGAGCCGCCTGTGTCCGGCTACCATCTCGTATCAGCCCTCCGGTGCGGGGCGGATGATGGCGGGGTTGAGAACGCCCACCTGCATGATGCTGTCGATGGTCTGCTGCATGAGCTCGTCGTCCGTCACCTTGAAGGGGTGGTTCTTGAAGGGACGAATCTCTGAAAGCGGTATCTGCTGTACCTGCTCGTTGGGTTTCTGTTTCGGCACGGTCGCATCACCTCCTGAAAATGCCAAAGCCGCAGGCGGCGGCCTGCGGCTCAGATGAAGCCCTCCGACATATCGTGGCTCACAAGGCTTCGGTAGTAGTTCCCGATGGTCAGAGGGGCGTTATACAGCGTGGCTAAAAGATACTGGCGCATATTGCGGATGCGGATGGCGTTTTCCTTCAGCCCGCCCACCACAAAGCGGATGTGCTCGCTGTTCAGCTTCAAAAACTGGCTTCTGACCACCTCGGCGGGCTTATCGTCGCCGGAAATGCGGACGGAGCTTTTCGTCGTACAGACCACATCCACCAGCAGCTCCAGGATTTCTTCCAGCGTGTCCTGCTCGTATGGATAGTCTGTCAGGAGTGCGTCGTAGGCGATGTTCTCCGCAATAAGCTCTCTGTACTGCTCTCTCAGAGCCGCTTCGTTTCCTTTCGTTTCCCGCCCGTGATCCCTCCTGAACGAAGTGAAGGGAAAGGAATCAGTATCATTCTTATCAGTATTATTAGATCGTGATTTTAACGATTCTTGATCCGTGATTTTCACTGCTCCTGAATCGTGATTTTCACGGTTCTGGAATCGTGATTCCGGGGAGGACGTGGTACTGCCCGATGTGTTATCCACAGGGTTATCCGCAACTTTATCCACAAAGTTCTTGACGTAAATGAGGTTGGGCTTGCCCAGCCCCTGCCGCTTGCGCTCGATTAGGCGGCATTTGCTTTCCAGCTCATGCAGCAGCTTTCCGGCCTTCTGGTCGGCGCAGCCCAAGGCGGTCATGACCTCTTTGGTACACCATCCGATGCAGGGGGCAGCCCTTCCGTAGGGACAGCCCTCGCACTCCGAAACGGGAGCGGCGCTGTCCGCAGCTGCTTCGTAAACTTGTTCTATGCCGTTCCGTCTTGCGGGCTTCTGCGGGACGGGACAGCAGCAGCCGTCCGGGTAGACGCAGCCCTTTAGCTTCCCTTTCCGGTACAGGCAGTACCGGCAGTCATATACGTTGTAGCCCCACGACTTCCCATATGCTTTCACAATAACATCTCCTTCGCCCGCATCTGGGCATAAAAATAGCGCGCCTGCCGACCCAAGCGCTACTTTGGGTAACAGACGCGCTATGTACTATTTGCGCTTATTTATGTGATAAGGCTCAAAAACGCCGTATTTTCAGCACTTTTTGAGCCTTAATGTTTTTAGTCCTATTATTACAGCCTCGTCCACAAAATACTCAAGGTTCCGAAAGCCTTTTTCCTTAGCAAACTTCGTCAGAAATGCCCTTTGATTAACGATGGAATTGCTGTCACCCTGTTGGTCATCGTCACGGGAGAGGCGGCAATACAATGCTGTAATTTTATCAGACTGCTTCATAATATTTTCCTCCGTATTCGGTGGGCAGTCTGCCAATACAAGGTTGCTGTGGGTCATAAAATCACACACTCTTTTGCTCATCTGCCAGCTTCACCGCTTTTTCGGGAAGTGTGTGTTTCCCGTCAAAGCTGCCGGTAAAGCGGTAGGTGGTATGCCCTTCTTCAAGGCGCACCGTAATCTGCGGCAACTCCTGCCACATAGGAACAGGAGCATGGCGAGTGCCGTCTTGGTCGATGCGGATGTTGCGTTTCTTTTCTTCCATTTCCACCTTCCTTTTCGCTTGAAAGACTAAGGGTTTGGGATATCCCAATGAGGAAAAATCTTCGAGTGTGGCAACACCGGATGTGCTTGCTATTCTGCTAATTTCCCAAGACCCGTTGACAAAAGGCTCAAAACTGCCTATAATATAGGTAAGATATTTGCCTAATTATATTATAAGCAAGTAATATTCCTCTGTCAATAGAATTGGGCAAATGATAGGCAAATTATTTTCTGGGTGAGGTTTTCAATATGAAGTTTGGAGAAAAGGTAAGACTGCTGCGAAATGAAAAGAAGCTGTCCCAGACGGAACTGGGTAAAATGTGTGGTCTGTCCCTGCGGACGATCCGCAATTATGAGGTGGACGGACGCTATCCCAAACAGCGCGAGGTTTACGCCAAACTTGCCACTGCACTTGGATGCGAGATAAACTTCCTGCTTTCCGAAGACGAAGAATTTGTTCTTCAGGCACAACAGAGCTACGGCTACAAAGGTGCAAAAGATGCCGAAGAATTGGTTGCCGATGTGTCTGCGCTCTTTGACGGTGGTGAATTGTCCGAGAATGATAAGGATGCCGTAATGCGCGCTTTGCAGGATGCCTACTGGATGGCAAAAGAACGGAACAAAGAAAAGTACACACCGAAGAAATATCGGAATCCAATAGAAGTTGAGGAATGATTTTTGTACAGGATGATTTCTGCATCAACTTTTAAAGCAGTTTATGTAGCAAGGAAGTGAAAGACATGATGTATGCTCAGGATAAGCAACATGTTCCTGACTGGGTGGAATTAAAAGGAATTCTATCAGAGTTCCGGGATGCGCTTGAAGAAGAAATTGATAAGATCAAAAAAAGCGGTCAGTCTTCCACGCTACTCTTTGGTGGGCACCAAATCGAAAGCCATGGTGCCGACCTCTGGTATCGCTTTAATGTTGAATATGTCCCCTCTCTTCCGGCAGATACGCCCTGTAAGCTGGTAATCGGTAAGGATCAATTTGATGTTACCGTTATAAGCTACGAAGAGAACTCCATTGTCATCTCAACAAAAACGACTCTGCCTGACACAATCGGCAAGGCCAGACTTGAAAATGGCGCTACAGTTCTGATGGAGCGGCTGATCAAGTGTATCGAAGAGAATGCCGAAAAAGAAAATCCTGCAGGAAAACGTATGCTGTCTTCTGACTGCGGCGTTTATCCTGTAAAGAAGATATTCGAGTATGACGACTTGGCACTGAATACCGGCAACACCCAAAGCCAAAACAATGCTATCGTATCTGCGCTTTCAAGCGACATTACATACATCTGGGGACCTCCTGGTACTGGTAAAACCACCGTAATTGGGCAGATTATCGATGAATTATATAAGCATGATAGATCCGTATTGGTTGTGTCTCATACCAATACGGCAGTTGACGGCGCCATCGAAAAAGCCGACAAAACATACTCCAAATCCAATCAGGATAATGACACCAATTACCCGATTTTGAGAATTGGTACTCCTGCAAGGCCCTTGCCGGATCGGGTTTTGTTGGCACAGCATGTTGCTGCCTTAGGGAAAGAGCTTTACGAGCAAAAGGCGGCTCTTGAAAAACAGCAGGCTGAGTTACAGCACCATATCAATGAGATCCGTCCCTTGCTCGCCAAGGATGTTTGGTTGAAAGAAAGCAATCTGGATGTCATTCGGAAAGCACTTCAGAGTATTGCTGCACATGAGAAGGAAATCACCGAGATTCAGCGCAGGAGCGACGCCATCAATGTCTCCGTAGAGAGGGAAAAGGTGGCTCATCCTGAATACGCGAACTATCTGATCCTATCGAAAACGCTTAAAGCAAAAAAGAGCGATTACGATACCGTATGCGGTCAATTTTATAGAATTGAACAGGCTATTTCTGTGCTTTCGGATCAGATCCAAAGGGCGCAGGATGAGGTCAGAAAACACGCTCGATATACGGAGCTTCGCGCTCAAGAAGCAAAGTATATGTCCGTTTCCTTCCTTAGAGGTGAAATCAGCAAAGTTGATGCGCAGATCAACCGCCTCCAAAGCTCAATCAGTGATTTGACTCGGCAGCAGACTGCGGCACAGCAAACAATCTCGGATTATGAGAAAAAGAGCTCTGTCGCAAAACTTTTTGCCGGCAAGAGTGCTGTTACTCAGGCACAGACTACTTTGGAGCGCGTCCGCCGAGAGATTCCAATCGCTAATGGCGACTTGCGCCGTCAACAAGACCTGAAACAAGAGTATTCTCAGCAACTGGAAAGCCTGTTGCTTTTGCAGGAGCAGATCCGTGCAGTCACTCCCTCGAAAACTCCGGAATACTGGAATGCTGAGGTAAATAAGCTGCAGGCCGAACTTTCTGCCGCACAAAAGGCTCTTCCGGAGCTGACCACCAGAAAAAACGCACTGTATGAAGAAGTTCGCGAACTGGAACGACAACAGAGCCAGGCGAAGTCTTCGTTTGATGTTCTTAGCGAGTTGGGTAGAAAAGTCCGCCTGGAGCAGGACAAACTGGCTGAGGTTACGAAGCTGCGGGATAAGGAGAATAACGCTTGTTCTGAGCAACTTGAAAAAGAGATCTCTTTTTGTATTACCTTCCTGTACAAGCCGACTTCTGAAGGAATCTCTCCCCTCTTTAATGAGCTTTCCAAGCTGTTTGCATCTGTAAAAGCTGAGATGGCTTCTGTTGATATGTACGAAGAAATCACTCAGTGCATCTGAAGACGAGGACGATTCTAAGCAGATGAAAATGTTCTAATGCATTACCCATCTGAAGGCGAATGTCCTCAGAGGGGTAATATATAATCTGCAGTCCGTTTTATGGTACAATAACGGCGATATAATTCTATCATGAGGAGGTGCTCGTATGATCTCAAACACAATTTACAGCAAAGGCAGGGACAACTTTAAGGATTACACCTTTTCTGCAAGAGAGTGGTCTGCTCCTACCATGGTGTCACCAAAAGAAATCCGTGAACAGATCGACATCTTTGCTTTGTGCGGCCGTAAAATTAAGCGCATGCGTTTGATTGGCTTGAGCTATTTCCATACCCGTGACTGGGTTGAAGAAGCAGCTTATCGACAGGTCGAGCACCTGCCAGAAGAAGAGCGCCAGCGCAAATCCAATTATTCAACGATTGATCCCACCATGCAGTTTAGCCGATATGCTCAAATTGACGAACCCTTTCTGATTGAGTTCGAGGATGGAGATATCTTTGAAGTCGATACTCCGCAGGATCCGGAATTCCGGATGAGCATGAACTGTATTCCTTGGTGGATCAAGGCCGGAACAAATCAACCTAATGTGGAAGCAGATATTCTTTTCTCCCCTTGTGTCGGCCAGGAGATTGTTTCAGTCGAAGTCAACACACGGATAACAGACAAGGATCCGATGTTTTTCTGCGCTTTTAATGAGCCTCCTTATCAGAGAGAGCTTGTTTCAAATGTAACACTTCGTTTGAGAAATGGATTGGGTCTGCAGATCAGCCCGGACATTGATTACTGCGAGGTTGCGTGTGTTGATGTAAGCAACGAGTGGGTTAAAATCAGCTTTTCTGAACTAAAAGATGCTTTGTTCAACTGGGAGGACCTTCACGCTGATGAGGTTACCGGGTTTGAGGCGGAAAGTCATATGTTGTTCTTCGGGAGAAAAGGAGCCGCATATACCGATACCCCATATATGACACTATCTTCAAGCGGCAAAGGCGATTCTTGCCTTCATGTCTATGTTGAAGATTTTCTTATACTTGATTGGAGCATTTCGCTTGCCATTGGGAGCTGGTTCGATGAGTACGGCGAGTATCATTTCAGCCATAAAGAGTGGAATGATCTCCTTGATGAGGCATGGCGAATCTTTGCTGCGGATAGTTTTGATGAATTGTTTGATGAGCTAATCGATCGGCAAGGAAAGGGCAATTACATGATGTGGAAGCTCAATAGCCGAGGCGCATCTTTCTGGAAAGAGCGGGATAAATACAGAACACAGATCAAAGATATCCGAGAGTGGTCTGATTTGGTGCTTGGCCCCAACGACATGATGGATATCTACGGATTTTAGGAGGTGTAAGTATGGATCAGTATACTATGATGGACATACTGGGAAAAGCATTCGCTGATGGCGAAATCGATGCACTGCGTCCTTTGATGGCAGCGGAATGTGACTATGCTTCCCAGTATGCAAACAAGTCATTTTCGGGGGCATCTGAAATCCTGTCAAATATGGAGTCCGTCCATAAGAACATTGATGAAACCTGTGCTTATACTTACAAGGTCATAGAACTGGAATCTGTCCTGGCAAATGGCCTAACCCTTGCTGATTTGGACAATCAAGCCGGAACGCATCCCTGCCGGTACGGCCTGCTCTTGTATCAGTATGGCTCTGATTATCCTGTTGCTGTTGTTGCCTGTATGATAGACCTCTACGAGAAGTTCAGAAGCATATGGCTGTCTCGAGACACAAGCAAGTTCAATGAAACCTTTTATGGCGAAGAATTGGGACCCGATTATCCCGATGACCTTCCTTCTACAGTAGTGCCACTGACCACACATGATCGGCATGTCAACGAAATGAGAAGCTCATTTGCAGGTCAAAAGTGGGATAAGACTGTAGATACGGCTGATGGAATTTATATTTGGCGCAAAGCAGATGAATATGCCAAACAGTGGCTGCCTGAGCAGGGCTATAGCGTACTGGAGTCGCAGATCTTTGATGATTGCATCGGTTACCGGTGCAATAGAAAAGGCTATATTTACACGATTTTCATGTATGCCTACGGCCAAAAGAAAACTTCTCAGCTGGACGGTGATTTCTGCAGCAAGCTTGCCAAAGAACCCTTCGCCGAAAACAGCATCATCCTGATCCTCTACCTCAATGTCGATCGCTACATGGCCGGAGCTGAGATCAAATATCGTGTAAGAAACTACTGCGGAAGTGATACTCACAGCCCGGAGTTTTGGCATCTTAAAGAAGTCAACGGCTCGTATCTGTTTGAATACTATCCTCGCAAAGAGATGATGGATCAAACCTGGCAGTTCATGTACGCCTTCAACCGTGAAGATACGGACATCTATGACTGCATTATCACAGATGATAATCCGTCCATTGAAGGAGATCCCAAATACTCCGGTGCATTTATGAACAGCGCCTTCTATGGGACGCTGCGGACGATGCATCGGGAATACGGTGATATGAAGTTGGGCTATGTCCGTTATAACGATGTAGTTTACAGCTCTGTCCCCTACATTGAAGGTCTTGGTTTCTTCAGTTGGAGCTCCTTCCATGCCACCGACCGCATGCATAGCATGGTCCGTCACCCCTTTGACGGTGGTGATCGGAAGGTGGCAGAGTTTATTAAAACCGAGCAACGAGAACCAGATGATCTGTTCGCATATATTCCCAAACTCATAAACGCCGTCCCGCTTGCCCCCGTTCCCACAGAACGATTCGCCGTAAAGCTCTTTTTCGACAACGGCGAGTGCAAAAAGTATGTACTTCCTATTCCGACGGAGTCTGAGCACGAGGAGGTTCTTTCCTATCGCGGTCATGTGTTTACCGATAACATCTGGGCATCCGTCTCTGTAATTCCTCGGCACGAAAGCAGATATAAAGGCTATCCCGAATGTGGCCCGGCAATTGTGTTCAAAAATGAGTTTCTAATCGCGGGAACTCGATGCTACATGGAGAGTGTGCCGTACTCCGAGCCGGAGTTGACAGATGAGATCGTGTATGCCGATGAAAAGCACCAGATCCGGAAAATCTGGAAGTGGAATGTAAACTCTCTGTACGAAGACGGAGAAACCGGTCTATTGAAGGTCTTAATCAGCGGCCAGGCATTCAACTGGTACGGCAAGTCCGTGTTTGCTTCTATTGAGGGAAAACGACTGACCAGCCTGACCTTCGATATCATCGACAGTTTCCAAGAAGATCTTGCTCGCGTTGCTATCAACGGCCATGGATATGGCTTCGTTGACAAGGACATGAAGTTTGTCGTTCCTATGAAGTATGATCAAGCAGATGATTTCAGAGAAGGCAAAGCAAAAGTACAGCTTGGAGATAAGTGGCTTTGTGTTGATCCAAATGGCTGTGAGCTTGAGATTGGTGGCAGAATTCGACAGGATAATTATCAAGAAGTCGGCGATTATTCCGAAGGAATGTGCCGCGTATCTACGCTCAAGCTGCGCTTCATGGATTTGGCTTATCATTCGGATTATGATCAAATTGCGGGTACTTGGGGTTTTGTAAATGAATCTGGCGAGGAGGTTATTCCGCCCCAGTATATCTATGCTACTGACTTTGAAAATGGTATTGCTATCGTTGCAAAGGGCAAATGGACTATCGACCCTAAATGGGACAACAAGTATAATCAGGGCCGTTACTGGACGGAAGAGGAGCTTTGGGGTGCCATCGACAAGGACGGTAACGAGGTTATCCCCTTCATCTTCGATGAAATCAAGCACTTCGTCGATCGCTCCGATATGTTCATGGTCCATTATGGTGGCTGGAAAGACGGTCACTGGGGTGTCGTTGATTGCAAGGGTAACTGGCTCGCAGAACCAACCTTTGAAGGCTTCTCTTATGAAACCTGGAAGGACAGAATCCTGTTTTACGCTGAAGATCCGGATGCAACGGGCGATGGTCTCCCCATGGGCATCTATGATCTGGCGCAAAAGAAAGTCCTGTTTGAGCCCCAATTCCTTGATGTCACCTTCCGCGACAACGGCGATATGGAAGTCGAGGTCTTCGATGAAGAACTCGGCCGGACGATTGAAAAGATCATTGACCCATCTGGCAAAGAGCGTTTCAAATCCATATATTCCTCGATCTATACCTGGCATGATCTGTATGAAGTGGTTATACGCGATAAGGATGGCGCCAGACATGGTTTGATTGATAAGGAGGGCAACGAGATCCTCCCCTGCATCTATGATGTCCCTTGGAATGGCTTCGACCATGAACAGCAGAGAATTTGCTTCGTAGAAAACGGCAAACAAGGCATGAAAGACTACGATGGCAACATCATCATTCCTGCTATCTACCATGAAATCCATGGGCGCAAGGATCCATATCTCACTGTCAGAGTTGGTGAAAAGGACAGCTACAAAGAAGGTCTTATCACTTATGATGGTAAGACTGTTATCGAAGCAAATCACAGTCGCATCGGATGGTGCAGCGACCATAAGTATTTCTTCTGTTGTGCTGATGGACGCTGTGAGATGTATGTCGTAGAAGATTGCGCGGCTATGCCTTAAGTTTATGTCGCGATAAAGGTCGAAAACGGCAGCTTTTCTGCGTTCTAAGCAAGAACCAGAGTATAGGTAATACGCAACCCCTATTTCTTTCGATTTTGCCCTTAATTAGTCTACACGCAAGAAGAAACCCGCAACTCTCCCATAAACGGCAAAAGGGTATGCACTTTGATGTGCATACCCTTTTTGTCAGTAACCCTTGCATGGCAACTGCCATAATTCTTATTTTGTAAAACCTGTTTTATGAACAGTTACCCGATCGAGGGTGGTTTTTCGTTTTATCGGACAGTCAGAGATCAGGTGGAGGCGAGGAAACATATCTGGCTCTCAATCTCTGAATAGAGAAGCACCTTTTCACCGCGGAGATCAGCTACCGTGATGATCTGCGCCATCGGGTCGCCGCCGGGGGCATCCATGAGATCGCAGTAAACATTTTTGTGCCTGTCGAACATGGCCTCGTTGAAAATGCAGCCGTCCTCGCCGGGATAGAGCGCCGCGTAGAATACTCCGGCTTCCACAAGGTCCTGGAAGAAATGGCTGCCGTAGCTCAGCTCCGGGCGTATTCCGTGCGAGGTATAGGCAAGCTCTGCCATGCAGTTGAATGAGGATATCTCGCGGAAGTTGACCGGCACGCCGAGACTTGCGGTCGTAGTTCCCCAACGCCCCGGACCGAGCAGAACCGTACTGCTGCCGCGCAGCAGCGTGTTGAGCTGCCCGATTTTGCGCGCCACCGCGTATTTGTTCTGCTCCGGCAGCGACAGGTACGGCTCAACCCGCACGAGCACTGCATAGTCTACCGGCAGGCAGTTGTTGCCACCCATGAAGTTGCCGTGCGTGCGGAAATAGCAGTCCTTCACCTCAGGCATTATGCTGGCCTTGCCGGTGCCGTGCGTCTGAAGCGGGCGGCATTGGAGAAGATTCACGCGGTACTGCCCCTCTGGATCTACATTGCAGGCAAATTCAATATCAACCGGATACCGGTATTTATCCTGCAAAAGCCTCATGATATGCTTTATGGTTCCGGCAAAGTCGGTGCTTTTAAGAAGCTTGCGGAAGTTAACAATGTCGGGGATACGCTCGCCGTATAGTCCCATTTCGCGGAAGCGCGCGGCCGTAGCCATGTCCGGCTCAAGGAAGAGCGACACGTCCGTTTTCAGCGTGGCCTTGTCAACGCTGTCAACACGCACAGAGCGGAATCTGTTTTCTTCAAGGTCGATGACATCCGCATTATGCTGCGAATATTTATACTCGTCGCCGTAATCTACTTTCGGAGGAGCGAGCGGCGCGCTCAGATCGACAAAGCGGGCATAGTCGTCCGCGCCGCGGTCTACCGCGCGCGTCCCCATACCGACGACCATACGCAGCATGCCGTCGTTCCCGGCGGAGTTTCCTGTGAGATAGAGATTGCGCGAGTGGCCGACGCCGGCCATGTGCGGGAAATAATATTTTCCGTGAATGTCGCCGCACACGCGCATGACGAGAAGCGCCATCTGCTCGTCCTTGTTGAGCAGGTTCCTGTCTGCGCGGTATTTTATGGCCTCGGGGTTCATAGTGCTCGCGTAGACGGTACGCACGGCCTTTTCAAAGACCTCGTACCGCTCTTCAAGACTGCCCTGATTGGGGCAGAACACGCTCTCGTATTTTCCAACAAAGCCGTTGCCGAAGCCATCCTCAAGTATTGAGCTGGAACGCACGATGATCGGCGACTGACCGAAGTATTCCAGCATGGAAATGAACTGCTCTTTTATGCGCGGCATAAATGTGCCGTTGAGAAGATTCTCCTTGACCATTGGGGCGAAGCGGAAATAGTCCTCTGCCTTCTCCATCTGTGTGCGCTGCGCCCATACGCCGTTCTGCACGGCGTATGTGTAGAACAGATCAGCACCGATATAATACGAGTCATGCGGGTCAATGCGGCCGTAGTAGAGATCCGGATCCTCGTCGCGCAGAATGTTGCGTGCGAGCAGCATGCCCGTTGCCTTGCCGCCGATGCAGCCCGTGCCTATCTCGCGGCTTTTTATGTACATCAGATCCTTCATGCTGAAGTATTTCCGGCAAAGCTCAAGCCGGGTCGGTTCGCCGCCGAGAAGACAGCGCATCAGATTTTCCTTCAGCCTCAGCCCCGCCTCGTCCTCGGGCTCGCGCCCGCTTGGGTCGACCGCGTCAAACATGCTGTCCCAGCAGTCCCGGTGTTCTCCGGTCTGCGTGAATATCTCGAAAATGGAGGAGTTTTCGGTGCTGGAGGTGATGCTCTCGCTTGCAAGGCCGCGCACACGCAGCGGGAAGTACATGTACGGCGTCCTGCGGCCCTCCACCTTGGCGGGATGTATATATATGCTGCCGTGCACGGTGCGTATATTCATCAGCACGGGCGTCGCGTTTTTGATTATGGTGATAGTGTCATATGTGTGCCGCTCATAATTTACCGCCTGATATGCAATGGATTCCTGCTCCTGCAGAAAAGGATTGAGCAGCACGAAAAAGTTCGAGATCATCAGGTCGGAAAACCAGTATTTTTGCAGCTCGGAAAGACAGTCGAACACGAAGAACGAACCCTTGCCCTCGTTGCGGATGATCCTGTGTACCTGTACGGCAAAGGTCTCAAAGCCGGCGCGCGGGTCGAGCACGTATTTTTTCACATTTGTTCCGCGCGCGGCAAGCGCCTCCGTGTCCATGATCTCTTCGTGATCGCCGAAGCGGATATAGACTATCCTGTGTCCGCTGCGCGCGACATTCGTTACAAAGCGCGTTGCGACGTACATGTAGTCGCTTATCTGCTCGCACTGCCATACAACGGTGTCCCCGGGCCGCAGAAAGTCGACCGCGCGGTCAAGACCGTCAATGCCTGTGCTTATCTTCTGTTCGCTGCTCATATGCGCCGCTCCTTCCGGTAATAAAAAGCGAAGACGCCTGAGAAACGATATGCTCCGGTATCTTCGCTTTGGTCATATTCAATTTTATATTCCATAGCCGGTAGTGTCAAGAAGTGTTTGTGGAAAAAGAAGGATAAGTTTTTGACGAAATATCATACACGTGCTGTCAGACCAAGCTTCTTCATCCGTGATTTGACGGAGGATATATTCCTTTTCAGCTGCACGGCGACCTCGTGGACGGGCGCGCCGCTGCCGGTCATATCTTTAAGGAGAGCGTCATCCTCCTTTGTCCACGGCTTGCCCTGCATTTCAAAGCGGAGCTTTTCCGCGGCGACAATATCGTCTATATGGTCGACTATGAAATGCTGTGCGGCCTCATTGTATACTATGACGTCATAAGGCCCGTTCGCACCGGTCCGGCTCTCTATGGATATTCCGGCCTCAAGGCCGCGTTCGGTGGGCTTCTTTATGTCTGCCCCGCCGGGGCTTTTCAATATGTCCAGCATCCCGGTTTCAATAAGCCAGAATGTGATCGCCGAATAACGCAGCTGCGGCGTCCCTTCGCCTGATGCGGCCACATTCAGCCTGCGCGCAATGTCGCTGACCGTTATTGGGTCCTGCGAGTATTCAAAATGCTCTTTCTCCTCGGGAGAGATAACGAACGGATGCCTGACGGCCCTGTTGTGCTGAGTTATCAGACCGTTGTCGATCACATTCTGAAGAACGCCTGAAATGAAAAAGAAGCACCTTGAAACGTGAACATTGTTTGCGATGTCGCCTTCAGGAAGCGGAAGATCGTTCAATGGATTGATGCCGTTGGCAAGCTTGTCTATATATGTTTTAGCATGTATGGCCAATTCTATTTCTGTCATGACGGCCTCCTAAAGCATTAAGCAAATAATGGTATTAATATATCATATTATACCATATCCGTGTGTTAAAGGCAACAAACACTTACGGATTTTCATTAAAAAGGAAGCCGGCAGCGCCCCAGACTTTTCTGCGAAAAGTGTCAGGACGCCGCTGCGGAATGTGTGTTATTTTGCGGCTTTTGCGTTTGTCTTTGCCAGAAAACGCTCTTTGCGTATAATGAAGCGCTCGTGCCGGCCGTGTCCAATAGGCCCGCACTCGTCAAATGCGCTGACCTCAAATACGAGCCTGCGGCCGTCGACCTCTACCAGCTTGCTCTCGGCCCAGACCTTCATCCCGACAGGAGTGGCGGCGTCATGGCTTATTTCAAGCTTTGTGCCGACGGTGCTCATCCCGTCCTCCAGCTCATCTACAACGGATACAGCGGCGGCGTTTTCCATCAGCGCGACCATGTGCGGCGTTGCAAAAACGTCCAGATCGCCGGAACCCATAATTTTTGCGGTGTTTTCCGTGCTTACGACGGTCTCGGCGCGGCCCTTTATTCCTATGTTCATATAAAAACTTCCTTTCGACAAAATATTGCGGATACAGATATATTATATCATGCGGATATACAATATTCCAGCGGTTTTATACCCGGTTGACTTTTAATGCGGCACGGAGTAACATGTAGATATCATAAAAGTAAGGAGCACAGTATGAGAGCATACGAAAGACTTTTGAAATATGTGAAAATACACACCGCGAGCGCCGAGAACGTTGACGCCACACCGACAACGCAGCGCCAGTTTGACCTCAGCCGCGAGTTGGCGGGGGAGATGCGCGCGCTCGGTATGGCGCGGGTATATGAAGATGAACATGCATATGTCTACGGCGAGCTGCCCGCGAGCGCAGGAATGGAGGATAAGCCCGCCATCGGCTTTATTGCGCACATCGACACGGTGCCTGATTTCAGCGGCGAGAATGTCAGGCCGCAGGTCATAGAGAACTACGACGGCGGCCCGGTGCAGCTCGGAACGAGCGGGCGGACCCTGTCTCCGGCGAAGTTTCCGGAGCTTTCAGACTTTGTGGGTCAGACCCTGATAACGACTGACGGCACGACTGTTCTTGGCGCGGACGATAAGGCCGGCGTTGCCGAGATCATGACAGCCTGCGAGCATATCATCGCCGAAAACCGGCCGCACGGCAGAATATCCGTCTGCTTTACGCCCGATGAGGAGGTGGGGCACGGCGCGGCGCTGCTCGACCTTGAGCGCTTCGGCGCGGACTTCGCCTATACGATGGACGGCGGTGTGCTGAATGAGGTGAATTTTGAGACCTTCAATGCAGCCTCGGCGCACTGGGAGATAAACGGCTTCAATATTCATCCGGGCGATGCAAAAAACACGATGATAAACGCGTGCCTTGTGGCAATGGAGATCAATTCAATGCTCCCGTCGGGCGATACACCGGCAAAGACCGAGGGGTACGAGGGCTTCTTCCACCTGATGGAGATGTCCGGCACGGTTGAAGCCGCGGCGCTTGACTATATCGTCCGCGACCATGACGCCGCAGCGTTTGCAGTGCGCAAGGAGACCATGCGCCATATAGAGAAGCTCATCAACGAGAAATACGGCGCGGGTACTGCGAAGCTGACATTGGCCGATCAGTACCGTAATATGGCCGAGTGCCTGTCGGCACATATGGAGGTCGTGGAGCTGGCTGAGAAGGCAATAAGGAAAGCAGGACTGGAGCCTGTGCGCGTTCCAATCCGCGGCGGTACGGACGGCGCGCAGCTCTCATTCCGCGGCCTGCCGTGTCCGAACCTCGGCACCGGCGGATATTCGTTCCATGGCCCGTTCGAGCATATAACCGTTGAGGGAATGGATGCTGCGGTTGACATAATACTTAACCTGATAAGTGAAAGCATAGCATGAAATAAAATAGGCGGCGCAGTGCCGGACGCGGTTCATACCGGCCGGGCGGCTGCCGCTATATAAGGACAAAGCACGGAAGAGGAATCATCATAGTTCCACTTTCGTGCTTTGTTTCTGTTATATGCTTTTGCGGGGCGGGGCTTACGGGTCACCGGGTCTAGCGCTCCCCACGTGACGCGGCGCGCTTTGTCAAGCTCGCGCTTCTTCTTTTTGGAGAGCTTTTCATACGGAATAAAATTGTTCATGCTGTACCTCCTGTTTCGTTGCGGCAGTATTATAACATAAGATTTTAATATCGCAAGAGATTTGAATATCGCAGGATATAAAACCGCAGAAAGCCCTGTATGCTGCCCTTGAGACACAGGACATGCCGATGACCGAATTCATATTTTCTTAATGGCATTTTTTAGTTTCGTTTCAGCTAGGCATCCTAAAATACAGCATCCTGAAAAACAGAAGCTAAAGCAAGGAGGATCAGCATGATCAGGGTTGAGCATGCAATATTGATCGCCGTCAATATTTTTACGTCTGTCCTGCCGTCGCGGTTTACAAAATACGACATAAGCGCGAGCAGGCTCTACTCGGTTACAAGCAGTACGAAAGCCGTCGTAAACGCCCTTTCGGAGGACGTGAAGATATACTGGGTGGTGCAGGCGGATAAGGAGGATGAAGTCATTGAAAACCTCCTTGATAAATACGAGGCTCTGTCCGATCACATAAGCGTGGAGAAAAAGAACCCGGACGTATATCCGACCTTTACTGCGCAGTATACTGATGCATCCGTACCCAATAACAGTCTTATCGTCGAGTCGGGCAATAAGAGCCGTTATATTGACTATAACGACATTTATCTTGTGGATATGGACTACAGCAGCTATTCCGCAGTATACTCGTTCGACGGCGAGGGCGCGATAACCTCTGCGATAGACTATGTTGTCAGTGACGAGCTGCCCAAAATATATGCGCTCACCGGCCACGGCGAGGAAGAGCTGACGGATGATTTCCGTGATCAGCTTGACAGAGAAAACATGGAGCTGGAAGAGTTCTCACTGCTGAACGAGGACGAGATCCCGGAGGATGCGGCGTGCATACTCATCTATGCTCCGGCGAGCGACATCTCCGCCGAGGAAAAGAAGCTGCTGGCAAGCTATGTGAAAAACGGCGGCAAGCTTCTGGTCATGGCAGGGCCTGCGGAGGACGGAACGCTTGAGAACCTCTACAGTCTCATTTCAGAATACGGCGTAGAGGCTGCGGACGGCATAGTTGTTGAGGGCGACAGAGAGCATTTTGCGTTTGCCGCGCCCTATATACTTTTGCCCGATGTCCAGAGTGCCGGTATTACTCAGCCACTCATAGATTCAAGATACTATGTCATAGCGCCCATTGCGCAGAATCTGGCGCTGCGGAAGAAAAGCTGCTTGAAAGGATATGAAAAATATGGTATAATACACATGGCAAGTAGTAGTTTACGAGTGAAAACGTCGCAGAAGCGGAGATGGCGGTTGAAATCCGCCCGCTTGCCATTTTAATTTAACAGCAATCGTCGTTTTGATAATTCAGAACGGCGATGATTATTATTTTGCGGAAGAGCTTGCAAATGCGCTTGGCGTTACCGTAAAAGCACCAAACGATTTACTGTACATTGAGGAAAATGGAAACATGATGGTGGGTAAAAATGGCGAAGGCAAATTCATAACATATAAGCCAAATCAACGGGGAAGGAGAAAGTGACGATGAGGTTATTTGGGTACTTCAAGGGGCTGCCATATGGCGACTGCAACGAAAGTTTTGAAGAGTACCGCGGATACAAGAACAAATTGCCAAAAAGCAAAATATACGAGCATATGGATTCACTCAGCAAGTGGCGTACATCAGTAGAGACGGTTGATTTATTTACCGGGGAGAAATTAATGGCAGGTAAATGCATCGACGGTGACTTTGTGTTCCCTCTTGATTTTCTGCATTACTACAAGAACTACGACATAGGCATCCCTTACGACTATGAGGCGTACTTGCGCGATGAGGTGGGGATAAAATAATCAACCGGGTTTTGGCGTAAGAACAGCGGGAGGAGATAACACACGTTGATCTCCTCCCGCTGTGAATTTATGATGCAGCTTACAGCCCGATTTTCACAACTTACAGTCTCCAATATAGATATGGAAAAAGCTTTGTGTTATATTATTACTTCAGAACCCAAAGGAGGTGTGGACATGAAGCTGTCTGTGGAACAGATTACCCGCGAAAACGAGGAAGAAGTGATCGTCCGCTGCTACGACACAGAGGAGAAATGGGTAGAAGCGATCCGTGCGGTCACTGCCGGAGAAGTTTCCGTCAGCGCCTTTGCCGGGGAAAAAGTCTATCGGCTGAAGCTCAGTGATGTTTATTACTTTGAGGTCGTGGATGGGTGCTCGTTTCTGTATTGCGAGAGAGCCGTTTTCAAATGCCGGCAAAAGTTATATGAATTTGAAGAGCTGTGCCGAAGCTCTATGCTTTTCCGATGCAGCAAATCCATGATCCTGAACGCGGACAAGATACAATATGTCCGCCCCTCTGTATCCGGACGATTCGAGGCCACACTGGCGAATAACGAAAAAGTGATCATTTCCCGGCAGTATGTTGGAGAGCTGAAGCGGCTGCTGGGAGTGTAGGAGGTGCTTATGAAAAAAATCGTCTTTTGGCTGCACCGCTTTGTGACGGCTTACGGAATTATTATGCTCAGCACCTTTTTCATGTGTCTGCTGTTCAATCCTGCTTCCGAATTGCCGGTAGTCTCTTTTTTCGGCAGATGTATCATTTTCACTCTGGTGTGTATGGCTACATTGGTCGTTTATTATTCCAGGACGGAACTGACCCTGGCGGGCTGGTGGATCCGCACTGTATTGCATACGGCTCTTCTGGAAGCGGTTTTGCTGCCGCTCGCGCACCGCTGGGAATTCTGGTATGGGCCGCTGGATGCGGTTATTTATGCCGGATTTATTTTGGCGGCGAAGATCCTCTGGCATCTGATCGATTTCGGCCAGAGCATCCGAACGGCCACACAGATCAATGAACGGCTTCTCAAACGCTGTGACCGTCAGAAACAGGGAGGAACCTGAATGGAAGAGCAGGTGAAAACAGAATGGCTCCGCTGCCTGAAATGCGGCGGCAAGACGAGAACTCAGATACGGCCGCATACGGTATTGGAGGACTTTCCTCTGTTTTGCCCGAAGTGCAAATACGCCTGCGTGATCCGTTTCAAGAACGGTAAAATTGAAGAAATCAAAACGCCGGACGCTTAGACGCAGTGCAATCTGAGAAATCGGTTTGCGCTGCGTTTATTATTTTCGCCGGAATAAAGAGCTAAAAATCAACAATGGAGGAATATAAAATGAAAAACAATGCACTGGTGGTCATTGACCTGCAAAATGACATCACGAAAAATTACAGGGAGATCATTGAAAACGTCAACAAGGCGATCGACTGGGCGGTTGAAGAGGGGCTGACGGTCGTTTACATTCAGCATAACAACCTCTCTGCGGGAACAAGGACGTTCAAGCCCGGCACGCATGGCGCGGAGCTGGTGCCGGAGCTGAAAGTCGTCTCCGGCCATATCTTCACAAAGTCGAAGAGCAATGCGCTGACCAGCGAGGCGTTCGCCGCCTTCATTCAGGAGCGCGGAATTACCGGGTTTTATCTTGCCGGGGCCGACGCTGCGGCCTGTATCAAGTCCACCTGCTTCAATATGACGAAAAGCGGCTATACCGTTCATGTGCTGTCGGACTGCATCACAAGCTATGATAAAAAGAAGCTGCCGGAGCTGATCGCGTATTATGAAAGCAAGGGCTGCACGGTTCTGACGCTTCAGGAAGCTGTGTGGGCGTAATGGACGCGCTTGACACAATGACGGTAAATACTGCCGAATACACCGTGATTCAGCTCCTTGGGAAGGGAAAAGGCGGTTATTCCTATCTTGTGACGGACGGAGCGACACAATATGTCCTTAAACAGATCCACCATGAGCCTTGCGAATACTACACCTTCGGCGACAAGCTTCAAGCCGAGCTGCGCGATTATGAAACTCTGCGGAAGCTTGGTATCCCCATGCCCCGGCTTCTGGCGGTGGATGCCCGGCAGGAACGCATTTTGAAGGAGTATATCGCCGGACAGACGGTGGCGGAGCTTCTCAAAGAGGGGCGGATGGAAGCAGACTGGCTTGCGCAGGTACAGGCCATGTGCGGCCTTCTGTACCCGGCAGGGCTGAACATCGACTACTATCCAACTAACTTCATCCCGTGCGGCGGAACGCTTTATTACATCGACTACGAGTGCAATTCCTATATGGAGCAATGGGACTTTGAGCATTGGGGGATTCAGTATTGGACAATGCAGGCAACGTAAAGGACGGAGAAAGCATGAAATATCCATTAGAAGACAGGCTTCCCTATGCGGCAGCCTTATTTTAATCAATGAACTTACAGGAGAAACCAATGAGAAAGATCAAGAAATCACTTACAACGCTGCTGACCGCAGCGGTATTGCTGATCTCTGATTCGGGAGCAGGCCGCTGAAGGGATCACGGTATTTCTTTGTACGCATCAGCTCCGGTATGCACAGGAGATATGCACGACATACGGCCTTATGAACAGAGGGCGCTTATTCGCAGCAGGAAATATCACGGAGCTGAGAGCTATGGTTTGCCGGAATACTAAGCTGCGGATAAAAGCGAGCTGTATGCCAAAGGATATGGCGTACAGAGAAGCAGGAGACCACGTCTACGAGGTCGATGTGGCCTCGGAGCATGACATCCCGCTGATCGTAAAAAGAATCGTGGATGCGGGCGGCGACCTGTGCCATGTGTCGGAAGAGCGGCTGTCGTTAGAAGAGATCTACTTTTCTCTGATCGACCGGGAGCACACGGAAACGGAGCGTGAAAGTTTATGAATGAAGGACAATTCGCTGTAATAAAAAAAGATATTCAAAGCATCACATCAAATAAGCAGATTTTTGCCGTCCTGCTTATAGTGCCGCTTGTGCTCACCCTTGTCCTGCCGTCTATTTTTGTGTTTGTGATATCATTTGCACCAGACGCTGCTTCGGATTTCTAGAAACTATTGGATATATTGCCTGCTGCAAGTGGGAAGAGCGATCAACAGCGGATATTTGACCTGATACTGAATAACATCATGCCGGTGTTTTTCCTGATTATCCCTATAATGGCGTCGTCTGTCATGGCGGCAAGCTCTTTTATAGGAGAAAAGGAAAAGCACACCTTGGAGACCTTACTGTATTCTCCGCTTTCGCTGGGGCAGCTGTTCCGAGCCAAAATACTGGCCGGATTTTCTGTTGGTATGATGGTTTCCTACATCTCGTTTGCCGCCATGCTGTTGGCGGTGGAGCTAGAAGTGTTCTTTCTGACCGGTGATCTGCTTCTGCCCGCCGCAGGTTGGCTGGCTATTATGCTCCTGATCGCACCGGCAATCTCTCTGGCTGCGATTGCTGTAACCGTGCGGGGTTCTGCGAAGGCGCAGACCATCGAAGAAGCGCAGCAGCGGGCCGTGTTTCTGGTTTTCCCGATCCTCGCGCTGGTCGTCGGACAATTCACGGGCATCATAATGATCAATGCGGGCCTTCTCTGGGGCGTAGGGATCGTTCTGGCGGCGCTTGATTTGCTGCTTATGAGGGGCGTGGCCGGAAGATTTACTTACGAAAAACTGCTGAGATAAGGATAATACATAACGGCTCTTTGAGTTTTGCCATGGGTACTGATTGTTTTATGAGATTCGCAATACATCAGATACCAAAGTAAGGTGCGGTTCCCAGCGGCGGCGCAGAAAAGCAAGGAAAGTCGAGAGTAAATTCCCCCGGCTATGCGGGGGAAAATAAGAACTTATAGAGGGCAAAAGCCTCCGAGATTAGAATGAGCATGCTTGCCGCCCGCAAAATTTCATGTGCAGAGGGTATATTTTTTCCACTGTTCACCGGCACACGAAGCAGTGCCATTCCTCTTCGCTTGTGTGGGAGAGTATCTCAAAACCGTTTTTTATGAGCGCAGCCCTGACCTCTGCCGCACGGTCGTCTATTATTCCGGAGCATATGAAAATGCCGCCCGGGGCCATGAACTGTCCGGCAAACGGGGAGAGAGATATTATCACGTCGGCGACGATATTGGCCAGTACGAGCTGGTACCCGCTGCCGAGGCGGCGGCGAAGAGAAGCGTCCTTTATAATGTCGCCTGCGCACACGCTCATCCTGTCTGCACCGATACCGTTCAGCCCGGCGTTCATCATCGCAGCCTCCGGGGCTTTGGGGTCAACGTCACAGCCGGTGCAGTGATCTGCGCCAAGGATAAGCGCGCCTATGCCAAGAATTCCGCTGCCGCAGCCGAGATCGAGCACACGCACGCCGGGGGCGGCGTAGTTCTCCAGTGCGGCGAGACAGAGCTTTGTCGTCGGATGGCTGCCGGTGCCAAAGGCGATCCCGGGATCGAGCCGCAGCGCCGTCCGTCCGTCGTCCGGGGCGTCCATCCACTCCGGAACAACGACAAGCTTTTTGCCTACCTCTATCGGCTCATAGTAATCTTTCCAGCTGTTCTCCCAGTCCTGATCGGCGGTGTAGCCGGAGACGGCGTTGGGGTAGGCGGATTTGATGCGGGCGAGCACGGCTTCTCCGCCGGCGTCATCGGTCAGATAACACTTTATCCGGCTCACGTCCTTATAGGCGTTCTCAAGCCCCTCGTCAACATAGTCCCAGTACTGCCGGTTGTTTTTAAGAAAATCCTGAAAATCTGCCTCGTTTTCTATTACAAATCCGCCCGCACCCATTGCGGCAAGCTCATCACAGCGCTTGTCTATCTCCTGCGCGGGAGTGTCGATCGTAACCTCGATGTATCTCATATGCACCTCCGAAAAATCGCAGGCAGCGCTGCACAACACATATGCGCTGCCTGACGATTATTTTACAGCCTGAACCGGCAAATGTCCAGTGCGGACAGAAAATTTCCGGCACGGCTGCATGCGGCAAGCGCAGGCTGTAAAGGATACAAAAATTTTTGATAAAAAAATCTCAAACAGCGCTTGACAAATCACAAACAAAGAGTTATACTACAATAGAAAGTTAAATATCAAACAAACATAGACAACAAATTAACATTAAGCATATTATATATTGGAGGAATAGTTATGAAGTGCCCTTGCTGCGGAAATGAAATGGTAATGGATGGCCATACTAAGGTCGATAAGTTCATGTGCTATGAGTGCGGTTATGTTGAAGGCCGCATGGTTCCTGCCCGCGCTGCGGCACCTGTCAAGCCCGTGCACAGCGGGATAAACTTCAAGGTTTTCGGCAATTTCATGGGCCGCAGGACAGCCTGATATTCCGTCTTTAGAGTTTTTATAACCTGCGATCTGATAAATTAGATTTTTTTCACCTCGTTTCCTTTTCAAATACCTTGACCCCGGATGCGGTATTCCGCATCCGGGGTCACTCTGTTATTATCGCTGTTCTGTTGCTTTACTCACTCTGCCGTCAGCGCATGTGTGCGCAGATAGCTGAGTATTTCGTTTATGCCGCTGGAGTTGAGCGTTTTGCCGTTGGTGGAGAGATAGCTGTTCAGTACGGCTCCGGTACCGTCGCCGACAGCTTTGCCGGAATCGGTATAGTACACACCAGCGCCCTCGCAGACCTCTTTTATCCAGTCGTTCGCGTCGCTCACCGCGATGACGGAGAGCCCGTCGGAACCGCTGTAGCCAGCGCTGACGGAGCTTATGCTGCAGCAGATTATCCTCGTGTCCGGGCTGGAGGCCTTGATGCCGCTGAGCATTGCGGCGTAGCTCGCCTGGAACGCGGTCTTATCCACGGCGGTAAGGCCGTCCTGCCCGACGAGGATCACGAGGATCGACGGCTTTGCGACCATCGCGGCGTCGGCTATCGTTATCTCGGATTTATCTGAGGGATAGACTATCTTGCCGGTTGCCAGATCAGCGACGCGCAGCGAGCCGATGGAGGTGCCCCAGACCTGAGTCGTACCTGTGCCGCCGGAGAGAAGCCCGTAATCCCTGACGCCGATAAATGAGCTGTCGCATAGGAAAGTGAGCTTGTCTATATATTCCTGACCGGCGTCGCTCGTTTCAGGCAGCGTGAGAAGCGTACCGCCGCCGCTTTGGCCGGGTGTAAGCTCGGTCACGTCGCCGCTGTTTTCCACGGAGTCCGATTTGAGCTCGGTAGAGCTTGAGAAGGAATCCCCGCTGTAGCGGTTGACGCTTGCAATGATAAGGCCGACAACGAGCGCCACCAGACATACGACGATGCCTATGGCCCAGCCTAGATTCTTTATGGTGTCCCACTTTCGCGTCATATGACGGCCTCCTTATAGGAAATTGTTGTGTTGAAAATACTGGCGGGCTTTAATAAGCCCGCCAGATAAGTTTTTGTATTATCAGCCTTCGGCCTCAGCCTGAGCCTTTGCCTCTTCGATGACCTTCTGCTGGACGTTGCCGGGAGCTTCCTCGTAGCGGATGAACTTGCAGGTGAAGGAGCCGGCGCCCTGAGTCATGGAGCGCAGGTCGATGGTGTAGGTGCTCATCTCGGCGAGAGGAACCTCGGCCTCGATGGTGACCATACCGTCGGATGCGGGCATGGAGCCCATCATGGTGCCGCGGCGCTTGGAGTTGATGTCGCCGATGATAGCGCCCTGATACTCGTCGGGGATGGTGACAAACAGCTGTCCGATAGGCTCAAGGATGGTGGGCTTTGCCTTGGGGATACCGTCCTGATATGCCAGACGTGCAGCGGTCTGGAACGCCATATCGTTGGAGTCGACGGGATGATAGGAGCCATCGTACAGAGTGGCTTTCAGACCGACCAGAGGATAGCCGGCGAGAACGCCCTTGGTGACTGCGTTGCGCAGACCCTTTTCGACGGAGGGGAAGAAGTTCTTGGGGACGGAGCCGCCGAAGACTTCCTCTGCGAAGATCATGTCGTCCTGCTCGTCCTGCGGCTCGAAGCGGATCCAAACGTCGCCGAACTGGCCGGAACCGCCGGACTGCTTCTTGTGACGGCCGTGAGCTTCGACTCTGCCCTTGATTTTTTCGCGGTATGCAACGCGCGCGGGCTTGAGCTCGGTCTCAACGTTGTAGAGATTCTTGAGCTTGGAGCACAGAACGCCGATCTGAATATCGCCTGCGCCGGAAATGACCATCTGGTGGGTCTCGGCGTTGTTGACGAGAGTGAAAGAGATATCCTCTTCATTGAGCTTGGACAGACCGCCTGCGACCTTGTCGTCCTGACCCTTGGTCTTGGGGGCGATAGCCATTGAGTAGCAGGGATCGGGGATCTCTACTGCGGGAAGCTCGGTGCCGTTCTTGTCGTCGGTCACGGTGTCGCCGGTCTTCCAGTCCATCTTGCCGATGGCGACGATATCGCCGCAGCAGACCTCGGTGACGTCGGTGGTCTTCTTGCCGCACATGGTGTAAAGACGGCCGAGCTTGTCGTTGGAGGAGGCGCGGAGATTGTACAGGGACATACCGGCGGTGATCTTGCCGGAGAGGACCTTCACGAAGCTGAACTTGCCGAATTTATCGGAAACGGTCTTGAATACGAAGCCGAGCACGCCGTCGTTCTTCTCTGCGGGCGCGGGGCAGTAGTCTGCAATGCCCTGCAGAATGGCTGCGGTGCCGACGTTGGTCATAGCGTCGCTTGCAAACACGGGGATGACGGAGCGGTCTTTGACACCGGCCTTGAGACCTTCAACGATGTCGGCCTCATCAAGCTCCATGGTCTCAAAGAACTTTTCCATGAGCTCTTCGGTAGCGCCTGCAGCGGCTTCCATGAGCTCTGCGCGCAGCTCTTCCGCATGATCTGCATCGGCTGCGGGGATAGCGGTCTTCTCGGTCTTGCTGCCCTTGGTGATGTATGCGGCGTTGTGCACAAGGTCAATAACGCCGGTGCCGTCGGAGGTGGGGATGGTGACGGGGCAGAGGCTGGTGCCGTACTTGCCCTTGAGGGTCTCAAGCGCCTTAAAGTAATCGCCGTGCTCCTCGTTGCACTTGGAGATCGCAAACATTACAGGCAGGGAAGCGGCCTTGAGATAGTTCCAGCAGCGCTGTGCGCCGACGGGGATGGACTCGGAGGTGTCCTTGGCAGAAGTAACGATCATACCGGCTTCGACTGCGCGCAGTGAGCAGAGCATGTCGCCCACAAAGTCAAAATAACCGGGGCAGTCAAGAACGTTGATCTTGCAGCCGGAGTAGTTCACGGGTGCGATGGCGGTGGAGATAGTTATCTGACGGGCTATTTCCTCAGCGTCATAATCGCAGACGGTGTTGCCGTCAGCGACCTTGCCCATACGGTCGATTGCGCCGGTGACATACAGCATGCTTTCGGCAAGACTGGTCTTGCCGTTGTTGCCGTGACCCAGCAGACAGATGTTGCGAATGTTTTTGGTTTCCATGTGTTGCTTCCTCTCTGTTGATGTGTTGTGTATAGCTAATATGTGAAAAAAGGTTTTTCAGCATTTCCGATTTATTATACACTATTACTGCCATAGTTTGCAACTACATTTTTATCAAATATCGCTGCAATGATATAAAGCGTGCCGCGGACATCCTGACGGGGAGCACGTTTTTACTTTTTGCGTTGTGAAAAGCCTGCATTTTCTGCTATAATACGCCGGTATTATCAACGTAACTTATAGATAACGTTTACTCAATCAGCTGTGGACTTTTGCGTTATCCGCCAATATAATTCTAAATGAGGTTTGTGCTGACAAACGCTTTGACCTACAGGTAAACGCCATCTCGTTTCAGTCCATAATAATATGAAGACCGGGCAGCAGCGCCCGGAAGTCCGGAAGGAGAAGCAGCATGACCTTGAAGGATATAGCACAGCTCGCGGGAGTATCGGTGGCCACAGTCTCGCGCGTGCTGAACGACAGAGATACAAAATCCGCCAGCAAAGAAGTGAGCGAACGCATCTGGCAGATAATCCGCGAGACCGGATATGTTCCGAACTCAAACGCCAGGCGCCTGCGGACGTCTGACCCGGCGCCCAAGTCGGCAGCGCAGAAATACTATGCCTGCATATTTGCGCGCAGCAACAATAAAAACAACATGTTTTTTACGGAGCTTTCGAGAGCGATAGAATCGGAAGCTTATAAAAAGGGATATGTGCTCAAGTGCACCTACTATGCCGAGGAGCTGAGAAAGCAGTCGTTCGCGGCAGAGCTCAAGGCGCAGCAGATAAAAGGGCTTGCCGTTCTGGGCAGGTTTGAGCGCCCCGAGGTGCAGGCTGTGTTCGAGGCGCAGCAGAACGTGGTCTATGTCGGCCTGCTGCCTATCCATGGCAAGCATGACGCCGTGTACTGCGACGGATACGGCGCAGGTATACTCGCAATGGACACGCTTTTTTCGCTTGGCCACACAGGCATCGCGTATCTCGGCGCTGTGAGCGGGGAAGTGCGGTACAACAGCTATTGCGACTCGCTTGCAAAGCGCGGCATCGCGCTTGACCGCAGCATGATCGTCAACATCAAGCAGACGATAGAAGGCGGATATTACGGCGCGCAGACGCTCTTCAAACGCGGCACGCAGTGTACGGCGATATTCTGCTCGAATGATGCTGCGGCGATTGGATGCATCAAATGTGCCCACGAGCACAGGATCAAGGTCCCGGAAGATCTGTCCGTCATCAGTGTGGACGATGTCGAGGCTGCGCGCTACTTCATGCCGATGCTCACTACCGTGCATATTCCCATAGATGAACTTGGCAAGCAGGCGGCGAAAATACTGGTGGACCGCATTGAAAAGGGGCACACCCTGCCCATGAAGCTGGAGCTGCCGTATTCTCTCTCCAACAGGGACACCTGCGGGCCCTGCAAAAAACGATAAAATGAAATTGACGGTGCGGCCGTTTGTATGGCCGCGCTGATGAAAAGGAGCTTTTGCTGCTTATGAAACATCTTATGATCTCCGTCTACTGTGTCGGACAGAACGATTATGAACTTCTGCTGAAAATACTTGAGAGCGTGCGTGATGAGAACATCGGCGTCGAGCTTGCAATGCACACGCATTTTTCCGCTGTGAAGCCGCATTTTCTTCCTGAGCTTGCCCCGTGGAAGGAAAAGCTTTCGCCGTATTACAGGACATTCCACGGGCCTTTCCGTGAGATAGACGCGACAAGTCCCGCCGGTACCGAAGCGCACCGGATAGTCACCGAGGGATTTGAGGAAGCTTTTGCGTTCTATAATGACTTTCACGGAAATTCCATGGTGATGCATACCAATCAGGACTTCGATCAGAACGCGGACAGGAATACGCTGCGCGCAAACGTGCATGATACGATATGTGAAGTTGCCGAGGCCGCAGCCCGGCGCGGCGTTCATCTCTGTGTTGAAAATGTCGGCGTACCCTCTGAGGGCAACGTCCTTTTTGATGAGGATCAGTATATAAGCCTTATAAATTCTCTGCCCGCCAGCGTGGGCAGTCTTATAGACACCGGACATGCTTTCCTCCAGAACTGGGATATGGAACGGCTCATCCGCACTCTGGGAACGCGCATCGAGGGCTACCATATCAATAATAATAACGGTATCGCCGATTCCCACCGGCCCGTATTTGAGCCCGGCTGCTTCTACAATGACGACGACTGGCGGCGGCTCTTCACGCTGATGGAGAAATACTCCCCGGATGCTGAGTGGATACTTGAATACGCGCCGGGACCGCATATGTCTGCCGAGCTTATGGAAAAAGAGATCAGAGGCGTTCTCGCCATGGTGAGATCCATTTCGGCAGAGAATACTTAATAGTAAACCAGACGGCTGGTGCACACCGTCTGAATATAAAAAAAGAAAGAAAAAGAGGTCATAACATGAAAAAACTGACAGCACTTCTCCTCGTGCTCTGCATGGTGCTCGCACTCTGCGCCTGCGGAAGCACCGAAGCACCGGCAGCGACCGAAGCACCCGCTTCTGAAGCCGAGACTACTCCCGCAGCGGAGACTCCGGCAGAGAACGCAGACGGCTCCTACGCAAAGCCGGACGGATACCCCAACGGCAACATTTCCTGGATCGTTCCCGGCCCTGCGGGCGCAGCGCTTGACGTCATCACCCGCGCACTCTCCGACGTCTGCGATTTCGGCGGCAACGTCGTTATTGAGAACATTGCCGGCGCAACTCACACCATCGGCCATGCCGAGGCTGCAAGCCGTCCCGGCGACGGTCTCACGATGCTCACCTGCTCCTTTGCAGGCATGATCATCAAGCCCGCCACCACAGAGCTGACCTATGACATGGACAGCTTCCGCCACATAGCCATGATGGCTCCCCCTGTGAGCCTTGTTGTCTGCGTAAGCCCTGACTCCGACATCAAGAATGCGGACGACTGGATCTCCGCTATCACCTCCGGCGACCGCTTCACCTACAGCCATTCCTCCGGCGTCGGCGGCATCGGCCACCTTGCATGCATGAAGATTCTCCCTGAGCTCGGCAGCACCGCCGGCGAATTCGTCGCTTACAACGGCAGCGCCGAAATGCTCACCGCTGTTCTCAACGGCGAGATAGACTGGGCGCTCATCGACGCAAACGAAGCGCTCACCAAGTCCAAGTCAGGCGAGCTTACCCCGATAGTGACCTTCAGCTCCACTCCCTGGGAGGGGCTTGAGGATGTTCCCTGCATCACCGAGTTCGGCGTTGACAGCGATTATCTCGATGTGTTCATGGCATACAAGTGGGTCGCAGTTCCCAAGGACACTCCCGACGACATCGTGAACTGGCTCTCCCAGCAGATCAATGCCGGCGTCCAGAATGAGTCCTATCGCAATTACCTTGTCTCCAACGGTCTCGGCACTCTCGACGAGGAATGGACCGAAGAGGACATAACACAGCTTCTCGTTGATGCACGCGGCATATATGAGCAGCTGCTCGGCGAGCTTGGCATGCTTGCCTCTTGAACGGATAAACAATAATCTAACCTACACCGGCCCTGCCGCACGGACAGTGCGGCAGGGTCAATTAGGATGCGGGCATGGAGGTGCCGCCTTATGGAACGAAGCAAAATCCTGAAAAGTATCATCGGCTATGTCTTTTTTACCGTTTTCTCGGTTGCAATGTATTTTTGGATAATACCTGCGCAGATAAAAATATCCACTTGGAACAGCAATATCGGCTTTACGGCACAGACGTTTCCGCGCCTGACGATAATAGTTATCGGAATATGCGGCGTGCTGGGACTTATAAAAGAGCTGACTGCACTGGCCAGACTCCCGAAGAGCTCGGAGAAGAGCGAGAAGCTTGATCTTCGCCGTGAGCTCACACCGCTGCTGCTGACGGTCGCAGCGATAATTTACTATGTCCTTTTCAATAAGATAGGATTCATATGGTCTACGGTCATAATGGTGCCGTTGACCCTTGGCATACTGCGGTGCAGAAAGTGGCAGTATTATCTCTATGTGTATCTGTTTTCTTTCTTCATATACGCCGTTTTTGTGTTCGTCCTGAAAGTCATGCTGCCCTGAAAGGAGAGAATAGACAATGTTTTTAACGATTTTAGGACAGATCGTCGCACCAACAAGCATACTTATGATGTGCATCGGCGTGGCTGCCGGTATCATAATCGGAGCTATGCCCGGTCTGAGCGGCGTTTTTGCAATTTCCGTGCTTCTCCCGTTCACGTTCGGCATGGATTCGGTTTCCGGCATGTATCTGCTGCTCGGCACATTCTGCGGTGCTCTGTTCGGCGGCTCGATCTCAGCCATACTTATCAATACGCCGGGGACGCCGTCGGCCTGCTGCACAATGATAGACGGCTATCCGATGGCCCAGCAGGGGCGCGCGGCGGACGCATTGAAGGCGGCGCTCATCGCATCCGGCTTCGGCGGCATGTTCAGCTCATTTGTGCTCATCTTCCTTGCACCGTATATCGCAAAGGCGGCGATGAATTTTGCCTCGCCGGAATATTTTGCACTCTGCATATTCGGCCTTGCAACTATTATCTCCGTCTCCGGGGATAATGTGGTAAAGGGTATTATCATGGCCATGCTGGGGCTCCTGCTCTCTACTGTTGGCACCGATATAACCGACGGCTCGAACCGCTTCATATTCGGCAACTTCAAGCTTCAGGCCGGTATTGCGCCTGTCATTGTAATGCTCGGCGTGTTTGCGTTTGCCGAGGTGCTCTCCAAGAGTCTTGATGTGAAGGCGCTCTCCCATGGGACCGCAAAACAGATGGATATCCAGAAGAGCACTGTCAAGGTGCGTGAGCTTCTGAAATACTGGAAGACCATGCTCAAGAGCTCCGTCATCGGAACGCTCATCGGCGCGATACCCGGCACGGGCGCGGTCATCTCCGCAACGCTCTCCTATAACGAGGCAAAGCGCAGCTCAAAGCACCCGGAGACCTTCGGAAAGGGCGAGATCGAAGGCGTTATCGCGCCCGAGGCCGGCAATAACGCGGTCAGCGGCGGCGCGCTCATTCCTGCGCTGACGCTCGGCATACCGGGCGACTCCAGCGTCGCCGTGCTTCTCGGCGCGCTCACGATGCAGGGCATCACGCCCGGCATGGCGCTCTTCACGGATGACAAAGTATGGGTATATGCCATAATGGGCGGACTTTTTGTCATAAACATCATCATGGTGCTGCAGGGACTGCTATTCACACGCGGATTTGCCAAGGTAGCACAGATCCCGGAAATAATCCTGCTGCCGTGCATCATTGTACTGTGCTCTGTCGGCGCGTTTGCAATTTCCGGATATTCCTTCAATATTATACTCATGATGGGCTTCGGCGTCGCGGCGTTCATTCTGAAAAGGCTTGATTTCCCGATGCCGCCGATGATAGTCTCAATGGTTCTCGGCAGCACGATGGAGGCCAATCTCCGCCGTTCGCTTTCTCTTGCTCAGGGCAGCGCGTCTATTTTTGTCACGCGCCCGGTAAGCTGCATTATTATTGCCGTTTCGCTGATCCTGCTGGTGTCGCCGTTTATAAAGAAGCTTTTTGCCGCTAGGAAAAAGGCGGAGTGAGAAAGCCAATGAAAAAACAGCTGGTTCTTATAATGACCGATACCACCCGCAAGGACATGCTCGGCTGCTACGGCGATCCGCGCATGAAAACACCGAATCTGGACAGGCTGGCGGCAGAAGGTATACAATATGAAAATGCGTACAGCTGCCAGCCCGTGTGCGGTCCGGCGCGCAGCGCAATCTTTACGGGTACCGCGCCTCACACGAACGGTATGGTCACAAACTGCATGGCGTTCCGCGAGGATGTGAAGACCATAGGCCAGTATCTCACCTCAGGCGGCATACACAGCGGTTATATAGGAAAATGGCATCTTGACGGCGGCGATTATTTCGGCTACGGTATCTGTCCGGACGGCTGGGATGAAAAGTACTGGTATGATATGAAGTGCTTTCTGGATGAGCTGACTCCGGAACAGCGCATGCGTTCCCGTAAATCGGATACTGCATACGACAGCGATTGGGGAGAAGAAATGACCTATGCCCACCGCTGCTCTGACCGCGCGGTATCTTTCCTCCGCGAATATGGAGATGAGGACTTCTTCCTTACGGTGTCCTACGACGAGCCGCACGGGCCGTGCATATGTCCGGCGCCGTACAACACCATGTATAAGGATTTTAAATTCAAGGACAGCCCGAAATTTTCGGACCCCTTGACCGATAAACCGCTTATGCAGCGGCTGTGGGCCGGCGACGCCATGAACAAAAGCGCAGACGAGATCAACAGTCCGTCGAAAAAGCTCGCGCTGTTTCTTGGCTGCAACAGCTTCGTTGACTATGAGATAGGCCGCGTGCTCGACGAGATACGGAAAAGTGCGCCTGACGCCATGATAATTTTCACTTCCGACCACGGCGACATGCTCGGCGCTCACAGGCTCCAGCAGAAAAACGCGGCGGTATACCGTGAAGTTGCGAATATCCCGCTGATAATCAAGGGCGGGGAGCAGGGGAAAGTCGTCAATTATCCGGCTTCACACATTGATATAGCACCGACTGTGCTGGATTATTTCGGCCTTCATATTCCGGTGGCGATCGAAGGCCGGAGCATGCTCAGTCAGATATATGATGTGGATACGCGCATAAACGATGAGGTTTATGTCGAGTTCACACGCTACGAGGTCGACCATGACGGCTACGGCGGCCTGCAGATGATGCGCGCCATAATCGACGACAATATGAAGCTAGCAATACATCTTCTTGATACGGATGAGCTGTACGACCTCAGACGCGACCCGGACGAGATGCATAATCTCATATATGATCCCGATTATGCGGAGATACGTAATTCACTGCACGACAAGCTTCTTGAGCATATGAATGTCACGCGCGACCTGTACCGCGGCTATCAGTGGGCCGCAAGGCCGTGGCGGACTGACCGCCAGCCGCGGTGGGAAAATGACGGCTGGACAAGGCAGCGCGAAAATGACCCCGGCCAGCCGCGCCAGCTCGACTACAGCACAGGACTTGTTATGGAGTCGGCATCACGCAGAAAAGTTCCGAATAAAAAGCACTGAGTAATATTGAACAGTTAAACCGTCCGGCAGACGTCACATACTGCCGGACGGTTATTTTTGCGCAGCAAAAAGGGCCACCTGAGACGGTGACCCCTTGCAAAAAGAGTTGAATCAGAATTTCATTAATACCGATACGGCAAATACCGGTATTGCGGTGATGAGCATATAGGTCAGGATAAAGCCGAGGCCTATGCTGCCTGTGCTGAGCATCTTCACAAAGACGATCAGCATGCCGAGAACGGCACTCACCAGGGTTATGAGCAGGTTGAGCCTTGTTGCGGTGTACATGTTTTTGCCCGTGTCAGCCATGCTCGTGACGGAGGCAAGACCTTCGCGGCACACGACTGCAGCGATCTTGCTGTTTTCGGAGGGCTGAGTCTCGGTGATCTTGAAACGCTCGACATAGGGTGGGAAATCGTAGCCGTCAGTCGCAATGTCGAAAGTGGTTTTGAGCATTTCGGGCGTGATGTTGAAGTCACGCAGAGCGAATATCGGGTGCCTGTTTGAACGCATCAGATCCACAAGAGCCTTGCGCACCTGCGGCTGTGCTTCGTAGTTCATGGAGAAGATACCGTAGAGCACACCGTCTATGGCGAGCAGGACGGTCGTCCTGTCCACGAGACGGAAAGGAATGCGCACATTCATCAGGCGCATCAGGTCGCTGCTGCCGCAGAGGACCGAGTGACCGTCGATATTGCCCTTCATTCCGCCGCCGGAGAGATATTCAAAGTTCTCCAGCGTCTGTATCGTGCAGCCGTTCTGTTCCATTTCATCGGTGAACGCTTTTGTCATGGCACAGCCGGAGGCGATTATCATCGTACCGGCGTAGGATATGACCTTCTGCGCGTCCTCATCGGCGAAGATTCGGATCGACTCGATGGAGATGCTGCCCTCGGGGAAGAGGTCGCGGTCGGTTACGATCAGATTGCTGCTCTGGCCGACGTCGCACAGGCCGGACCAGCCGGCTATTGCAGCGCCGCAGCTAAATATCTTCATCGAACCGAGGAAGAAAGGCAGCGCAAAGCATACAAGCGCGGTGAAGGGAACTGCCGGAGCAAGAACTGCCGAGAATATATATATCAGATCGTAATAGTTGTGCGTGACGGCGGAGACGACCAGCGCAAAGAGCATTGCCGCCAGAAGCAGGAACGGAGCGAGCTTTGCAAACGCTGTCTCATCGGGCGCGGCCTCTTCGCTGCGGCGGACAAAGCCGGTCGCCGGACGGGAGGTCTTCAGGAGAGTGATGTCCTTGCCCTTTATATTGTTCTCACCGACGATGCTGTAGGTACGCTTTGCTATGGCCGGAACACGCAGCGACTTGCGCAGTGCGCGCACACTCAGCAGCGAAGAGTACATCACGCCGACGAGCGAGAGGCTTGAAACGGCGCATAGCGGAAGATGGGTACCGCCGGATTTGGATGCGGCGACCATTGCCGCGTCGATGGAGGTGACGATGCACGCGATAACGGCCAGACTGTCGGCGCCCATCTGCAGGCGCGCCATCTTGAGAATGCCGTTGGTCACAATGTCGAGAGCCAGCAGCATGATTGTGAACTGTACCGCCATGCACATCGCGGCGGTGACGGGCAGGTATCCGAGCATGCCGGGGATAGGCAGACCGAGAGAAATGTATGTCATGAACGCCAGAAGACCCGCTGCTATCCTGAGACGGAGCCTCGTGGAGTGGACATAGGTGCCGTAATACTTGGAGGCGTCCATGGCGGAGACCTCAGCGCCGAGATCCTCGTCCTCATCCTCCATTGTGGCGGCGGAACCGCCGCGTGCCATTCCTCTTACACGGTAGAAGATCGAAGCGAAAATTGAAGCGAGGTATTCGGAAAAGCTGGGAGGGAAGTAGCCCTCTTCATTTTCCTGCACATCGTCCTCAAAATCGTCTTCGTCGTAGCCCGCGGCCTCTGCATAGCCGCTGAGCTCGCCCGTGACATCCCTGAAGCCTGCGGCGAAGCTTTCCTCTTCGGCTTCTTTCTCATCCTCAGCTATATATCTGGGCTGATATGAGGATTTCGCCTTTTTGTCCTTTTTGTTTTTCTTGCCAAAGCCGAATTTTGACTTCTTGGCCTTGGGTTTTTCTTCGTAATCCATATCGTCCTCGCCGGGAGCCCACTGACGGGGTATGTATTCTGCCTGTGCTGGCGGGGTGTAATCTTTATCCTCGCTCAGATCGATCTCTCTGCCGCCGTAGCTCACCGGCTCGCGGCTTCTGCGTCCGCCAATATTAAAACGGCTGTCAATTTCCGGCGCATAGTCCGGCTCGTACCCGGGCTCTTCATAATAGTCCCCGGTGCCGCCGGAGGAGCCGCCCGAATAATCGAAATCGGAAAAAAGCGTGCCGGAGTGGAACTCCGCGAGTATATCGTCTACGGTCATGCCGCTGACGTATTCGCCGAAATCGCCGTAATCGTCATATTCGCCGTATTTATTTGTAATATCATCCTTACGGCTCATATAGCTGTCCATCCCGTTTCGTTCGTCGGTAGCTGCCTGTGTGCTGTAACCAGTGGATGCTCTGAAAACAGGACGTCTCGGACGCCGGGCTTTGCGGATAAGCGGCATTGTACGCAGCGGAGCCGCAGCAGCCTGTTCCACGACCATATAATCCTGTTCCATGGTATCATCACCACCCTGAAAAGTGTTTTTTCCGGTAATCAGTGCATGGAGCGCTGTCTTAAAACCTCATACATTGTAATCGCGGCCGCGGTAGAGGCGTTCAGAGAGCTGACCTTGCCGCGCATCGGCAGGCTTATTATAAAGTCGCAGCTTTCGGACACCAGCCGGCCCATTCCGTCACCCTCGGAGCCGATCACCAACGCGACAGCACCGCTCAGATCGGTGTGCCACAGATCGCTCTGTCCTCCGGCAGCCGTACCGTAGACCCACACGCCGCGCGCCTTGATATCCTTGATAGCGGCCGGGAGATTCGGCACTCTTGCAATGGCCATATGCTCGGCGGCTCCTGCGGAGGATTTGTCCACAATGGCGGTGAGCCCGGCGCTCCTGCGCTTGGGGATTATCACGCCGTGAGCACCGGCGCATTCGGCCGAGCGGATTATCGCGCCGAGATTATGCGGGTCGCTGATCTCATCGCAGATTATGATGAAAGGCTGTTCGCCTCTCTCGTTTGCAACCTCAAAAATATCGTCCACCGTGCAGTATTCCTTCACGGCGGCGAGGGCGATAACGCCCTGATGCGCATGAGTCTGGCTCATAAAGTCCAGCTTGCGGCGGTCGGCTTCGACCACGACGACTCCGGCATCCCTCGCCTTTGATGCGATATGGCCGAGAGTCTTGTCCACATCGCCTTTGGCGATATATATTTTGTCTATTGAACGGCCTGCGCGAAGCGCTTCTATAACGGCGTTCCGGCCTTCAATGATATCGTTTTTCAGCTCTTTTTCTTCCATTTTCTGCTCCAAATAATACAGCCAACATAATAACGTCTACATAATACCACATTATTATGTAAATTAAAAGTATTATTTTTACTTTTCTAAAATTTTTTTTACGCGATTTGTTCATTAAAATTCTGTAGACTTTACGCTTTGATAAGGGTATTATATATTTAACAAAAAAATACGGGCAGAGCGTCTTTTCAAAGCTCTGCCGGCCGTTCAGGAGAATTTCAGATGAAGAATCCACGCAACAGTATTGAACGCTTCTGCTATAAGCATCCGAATTTCGGAGTTCCGAACCTGATGAAATATATAACCATTGCGAATGTGGTGTTCTGGCTGATAAATGCCGTAAACCCGGTGCTGATGAGCTATCTCACATTTAATCCGGCGCTCATACTGCGCGGGCAGATATGGCGGATCGTCACCTTTGCGCTCTATCCGCCAAGCACGGGGCTTCTTGCGTTCATCGCTTTCTATTTTTATTATATGATAGGCAGCACGCTTGAGCAGTATTGGGGAACGCCTCAGTTCAACGTGTATTTCTTCACCGGCATCATCCTCACCGTGATCTACGGTTTCGTGATGTATTTTATCACCGGGATAAGCTTCAACCTGACGGCGGAGTACATTTATCTTTCAATGTTCTTCTCGTTTGCCGTGCTGTTCCCGAACATGCAGGTGCTGCTGTTCTATATTATCCCGGTTAAAATAAAGTATCTTGCCTATATCGACGCGGCGCTTTTTGTGTACAGTGTGTTTACCACGCGCTTCCCGGCAAATCTGCTGCCGGTCGTCGCCGTTGTGAACTTTCTCATCTTCTGCGGCGGGGATCTTATCGGTTATATTCCCAAGCGCCCCAGTCAGAATACGATCAATTTCCGCAGAGAATCACAGCGCATAAAGAGGGAGCAGCAGGCCAACCTCTATACGCATAAATGCGCGGTCTGCGGCCGGACGGACGCCGACTATCCCGAGCTTGAGTTCCGTTACTGTTCCAAGTGTGCGGGGTATCACTGCTTCTGTCAGGATCATATTTATAATCACATCCATTTCACGGAGTAAGAACAAAAAACAGCAAACAAGGGATGCCCTGTGTCAGGCATCCCTTGTTTGCTGCTTATATTTTTGCTTGTCATGCTGCACATTCGCAGCGTGACTTTTTTTACAGCTTCCAGCCGACAGCTTTTTCACGTCCGGTGACAAAGCTCCGGTATATCCCGTCTGCCTGCATAAGCTCCTTGTGCGTGCCGCGCTGAACGATCCGGCCTTTGTCCACAACGATGATCTGATCCGCGCTGCGGACGGTTTTCAATCTGTGCGCTATCATTATGACGGTTTTCTCGTGTGTCAGCTCACCGATCGCATCCATCAGCTCCTTTTCGTTCTCAGGGTCTACGTTGGCGGTAGCCTCATCGAGAATGATGATCGGCGCGTCTTTCATCATGGCGCGGGCGATGGAGATGCGCTGCATTTCCCCGCCGGAAAGAGAGCCGCCGCTGCTGCCGGCTATCGTGTCGAAGCCGTTTTCCAGCCCCATGATGAACTCATAGCAGCCGCAGCTGCGCGCTGCCATTTCCACCTCAGCGTCCGTTGCATCGGGCTTACCCATGCGGATGTTCTCACGCACGGTGTTGTCAAACAGATAATTATCCTGCGATACATAGGCGACGAGCCTGTTGTAGTGCCCGGCCGAGATATTTCGGATGTCCGCGCCGCCGACGGTAATACTGCCGCTCTCGACATCCCAGAAGGACGCTATGAGCTTTGCGATCGTGGATTTGCCGCTGCCGGAGGGGCCGACGAGCGCGTTGACCGTTCCCTCGCGGAATATAAGGTCAATGCCGTGCAGCACCTCGGTATCGCCGTAGCCGAAATGAACGCCGTGCAGTTCAACGGTGCTGCCCTGCGGCGTCTGCACATCCGTTTCCGGGCGGGACAGCTCCGGCGCAGTCAGAATGTCCGTCACCTGACCGATGATCGTGCCGACCTTGGCCAGATCGTCGGTGTACTTCATGCAGCCGATGATAGGCGTGATAAGTCCCATGGACAGGATCACGATGAGGACAAATTTCTCCGGCGTCAGCGTTCCGTTTTTCAGCAGCATCCCGCCGATAGGAAGCACGGTCAGGAGCGTTGCAGGCATGATGTTCATGGCAAACGTGAAATAGAAGTTGCTCTTGTTCATCCAGTCAATATAGCTCTGGGCACATTCTCTGGCGGCGGACACAAACTTCTCATAGCTGCTTCAAGCGCTGGCAGGGCTGCACGATCACGCAGTATATTCAGGGCCGCCGCATGAGTTAGGCGGAGCACCTTCTCATCGACACCGACTTTACCATGTGGCAGATCGCCCAGATGATCGGCTATACTACGTCGAGCCGCTTTGCGGAGCTTTTTAAAAAGAGTACCGGTATCCTGCCCGGAGAATACCGGAAAATTGCAAGGGACAAGTGAAAAAATAATGCCGCCTCCCCAGTGCACGGGGAGGCGGCGCGCGAATCAAAGGGATAAATTATCCCATGTTGGAGTACTCACAGCTCTGATTGCCGATCTTCATGCCAAGACTGTTGTACTTGGTAAATGTAAAGCGGCCAAGGTTTGAGATCACGGCGTAATAGATGTTCACGCCGTCAGCATTATACATGAACCCGGTAGAACCGACGGTGGCTGTAAGATCAAGGTAATAGTCCTGATTGCCGTCGGGATAGAGAACAAGGTGCGCAGTGTTATCGTCAATTATGACCTTTGAGGTGAACGTGATGCACTGCAGCTCCATGCCGAGACTCTGCGCTATCAGGCTCGGGTCGCCCTGATAGAACTGCCAGCTCGCGCAGTAGGGTGCGTACATCTGCAGCAGGGCAAGCCATGCGTCGCGGTTTTCAAATTCACCGCTGTAGGATTGGAGCCATTTGTATGCGTTTATAATATCGCCCGACGAGCACATATCAAAGAAAGGCCGGGTGTAGTCAGCGGTGTCTATAGCCTTCTGGATCATGTCCTTGCTGTCCTTATAATCGCCGAGCTCCTCAAACAGCTGGCTCACGGCCATGGATATCGGCGTGTATCCGGTCTCGGGCGCGTCCTGTATATTGATCTCTACGCCGTCAGACTTGAGGATGTCGCGTATATCAGCGGACAGGCTGCTACCGAGCGTGGTGTACACGTCCTGCGGGATATAGAAAACGCTCTTTTCGCCGGCGTTTTCAGTGATCTTTACGACTATGCCGTTGGTGTAGTATTTGTCGGTGAGCTCATAAAGCTTCATCGCGCGCTGATACATGCACTCTTTTGACATCTCGGCGCTGTCGCCGTAATCGCCCATTGCCTTGAAAGCGTCGCGTGCAGCGCAGTAGCTGCCTTCGTCGAACAGCTTTTCCGCATTGGCATAGGCTGCTTTTTCCTGCGATGAAAAGTAGTCGTCGATAGCGGCCTGGGCCTTTTCGGCCATGGCGGCGCTGTCCTTGTAATTGCCAAGCGCTTCAAAAAGAGGTATTGCCTCGCGGTAGAGAGCGACGGATACAGTCTCGCCCTCCGCGACGTCGGAGCGTTTTTTGCCCAGTGTAAGGAGGCCGGAGACATCGTCCTTCTCCGCGCAGTCCATTATATACATGGCCCTTGCGTAGGGAACGTCCTTTGCGGCCTTTTCCGCGCTGTCGCCGTAATTACCGAGGGCGAGGAACGCAGCCTCGGCCTCGTCATATTTCCCGTCCTGCAGCAGCGCGGCGGCAGTTTCATAACTGTTCCTCTGCTCGATATTCCGCGGCACGGTGCACAGCACGGCGATAAGCGCGATCAGAACAGGCACGGCAATGGCCAGCGCAATTATAAGCTTTTTGCGTCTGGACGCTTTTTTTTCGGAGCTCTCCGTATCTTCGATCTTCTCGGCTTCGACGCGCTGTATACTGTCGGAGCGCAGAGAGGCGATATTGATGTTTTTGAGCGCAGAGAAAATGCGGCGGCAGCTATGGCATTTTTCTTCATCCTTGCGGTTTATTGCGCCGCAGGTGCAGAACCACAGTCCGCGCTCTTCTTCGGGGAACATGGTGCAGTCGCTGCCGTAGCGGATAGAGTACTGCTTTGCCGTCTCTTCGTCACCGAGCGCTTCGGCGAGCGTGCGCGGAGATCTTATTGTCGACCATACGGAGGCCGTACCGTCCCAACTGGAATCGTCGGCGAAAACGACCTCGGCTACTGCGGCCTCGAATGAGTCTATATCGTCTGAAGGCATGACGATAGCGGACTTCTGACCGAATTCAGAATCCCTTTCGGCCGAAAGCTCGGTGTATGTATATTCAACCGGGACAGGCTTTGCCGCACTGCCGGAGGAAGCCGGCGTGACGATGACGCGCAGGGACTTTATCTCTTTGTCGGAGAGACTCCTGAATCTTAGCTGGACCAGCGTCTTGTGCGTTATATTGTCGTTGAGCAGTGTGCCCGCAGTGATCAGAACGGGGGCCGCGTCGGAGTACAGCGACTGCTCGAGCTTATATTTTTTTGTATATCTCTCGGCCATATGCGTACCTCTCAAATCATAGTAACTGCCATTTATAATGCAATTTATTATAGTTATGTTCCCGGTGTTATGTCAAGTAGAAAACGAGAAAAAGAAGAAAATATACAGATTATTAAAAAAAGAAGGTGAAAATTGTAGTAGTATATTACCATCAGTTGGTAAGTATGCACACGATCCTGACTGCGGATAGAAAAATGCCGGCGCTGTCAGGCAGGCATATATGCCGGCTACGGGTGATATGAGCAGAAAAAATATGCGGAGATGTGCCGATGAATGTACTTTTCAATAATGAGAGACTTCAGCAGCTTTTGAGCAATCTGTATTTACTCGTGGGAATACAGACGAATATATACGACCTTGACGGCAACGACATCAGTATTCTTGGCCGCCACAACGATTTCTGCCGTATGATAAATGATGATCCGAAAGGACATGCAAGATGCGTTCAGTGTGACCGTGAGGGCGTGAAAAAGTGCGCCGAGACGCGCAGGAGCGTTTCATACCGCTGTCATGCCGGACTCTGGGAAGTCGTCATGCCGATATTCGACAGCGGAGAGCTTGTGGCCTTTCTGTCGTTCGGGCAGCTTATGGATGACAGGCCGAAGAGCGTCCAGTGGGAGGAGAGCCTTGCGCGTCTGGGCTGGTTCGACGGGGATATGCAGGCGCTGAAAAAGGCGTTTTTCAGCATCGAGCAGCACTCCGAGAACAAGCGGCGCGCCTACGGAGAGATACTTGAGGCAATAACTTCATATATACAGCTTCAGGGGATCATCCGTTCAGCCGAATTTTCCGACCAGCAACGGCTTGAAATGTATATTGACCGGCATTATATGAAGAAACTGTCGCTGCGCAAAATATCAGCCGATCTCAACATAGGCATGACGAAGCTTTGCGCGCTGGCAAAGAAAATATCCGGGGAGGGCAGCGTTACAAAGCTTATATCCAAGCGGCGCATTGAAGCGGCAAAGGTACTCCTTATAAAAGGGGATCTGAGCATTTCAGCCATTGCGGAGCGCGTCGGGTTTACGGATTACAATTATTTCACCAAGATATTCAAATCCATAGAGGGCGAAACGCCCTCGGCGTACAGAAAGCACCACAGCGGTAACTGAACCGCTGCGGTGCTTTTTAATCAATATGCAGATACGGCGCGAGTATCATGAGAGTCTGCGGCGCTTGCCGTCAGCCGGAGGAATGTAGCCGTACTTTATCTCCGGACGTATAGCCTTGAGTTCGGCGTGGATACGGTCGACGTCCTTCTCCTCATCGAAAATAAGGTTGGCAAACTCCTTGCCGTCATGCACGAGAATGAGCCGGTAATAATGAATGACCGGCCCGTCGTCAGGCGCGCATTCATTTATGCGTGTGAAGGTGCGGTCAATGTAGTCATAAGGAACATAGTATTTCTTGCCCAGGTCGCGGTAGTACAGGCACAGCCTGCCCAGCCGCACGCGGCCGATCGGCTCTGCGGCATTATAATCGTCAATATGCTCCTGATCATCAATATACTTTTTGTCTACGCCTCTGAATTTCAGGCGGCCGAATCCGAACATCCTGCCTCACCGTCCTTCCTGAAAAGATCCTTGTCATACCATTTTGCCGGGAACCTGCGCGCGATGCAAGTGCCCACGATGCCGCCGGTAACTCCGGCGATAATGCCGCCGAGTACGTCGGAGGGGAAGTGTACGCACAGATAGATGCGCGCGATACCCATGATAACGGCAAATATGTACGCTGTCCAGCTCCATCGCTTGTCGCCCACAAGGAACACAGCCGTCATCGAAGCGAACGCAGCCGTGGTGTGCCCGGACGGAAAGCTTTTGTCACTCTCGATGTTCTGCCCGACCAGCAGCCACAGCTGATAAAAAATGCTGTTATGGTCGGCATAGGGCCGCGGCCTTGCTATGAGGATCTTCAGGCAGCAGTTTGTGATGAGCGCGCCAACGGCGAGAGACAGGCACATTGCCGTACCGAAGCGGCGCGTCGGCTTAAAGAGCGTGAGCATCAGTGAAATGAATATCAGAGGAAGCCCACCCTTGCCGAAAAAGGACACAAACTCAAAAAACGGAGTAAAAAAGTCCCCGCCCAAGTCATAGAGCTGATGTACAAAGAGCGTGACGCTCTGGTCAAAACCCGCAAATACGGTGTTCAGCCACATTGCGGAAGCAGTGATTTCCATATATGGATGACCTCCGGGATTTTCTTTAGGCTATCATACCATATAATTGCCGCCTTCGTCTACCGCAATTTGCATATTCGCCCAAAATAAGAGCAAACTATGGATACATTTTATATTGGAGGCGGTAATATGAAACGCATTTTTATCTCTCTTACTGCTATGTCTCTGACGCTTTGTATGTGCACCGGGCTCTGTGCCGGCGCATATGCGGACGGTACGGCTCCGGTAGCCGAGAATCTGGAGCTGCAAACCTACCAGAACGTGTCTGTCGGCGGAAGTCTGAGCGCATATGACCCTGACGGCGGCGCGCTTGAGTATACTATTACAACGGAGCCGGTCAAGGGCAGCATAAAGCTTGAAAATGACGGCAGCTTTGTCTACACACCGAGGGAGAACAAGAAAGGGCGCGATTATTTCGGCTATAAGGCAGCGGATGCCGACGGGAACCTCTCTCAGGAGGCGACCGTTATAATCAAGATCGAAAAGCCGAAAAAGGATGTGCTGTATTCTGACATGCGCGGCCGCGCCGACGAGTATTCCGCGGTGCTGCTGAGTGAAAAGAACATTTTCACCGGAGAGCAGATCGGCGGGGAATACTGCTTCGGCCCTGATAAAAACGTCAGCCGCGGCGAATTTCTAAGCATGTGCATGCTTATCTCCGGCAAGCCGTTGCTCGAGTCCGCAATGAAAACCGGCTTTGCCGATGATGAAAACATCCCGTCGTGGATGAAGGGCTACGTCTCCACCGCTGCAATGTGCGGCGTTGCCGGCGGCGGGGAATATGGCGAGGCTTTTGAAGCGCAGACGCCCGTGACAAAAAGCGAGGCGGCGCTGATGCTCGACAGAGCGATCAATGTCACTACGGTGTCGTATATCCCTCTGGATGAGGCGCTTGATGCCGACATTGCACAGGCCTGCGCAAATCTGAGCGCCTGCGGCGTGATGGATGATGCGATTGGCCGGAACGGAGAGTATCTCACGCGCGGCGAGATGGCAAGAATGCTCAGCGCTGCAATAAAACTGACGGAGAACAGGTGAGCGGGCGCATATTCCGACGGGTTCTGCGCTGCCGCCGTGCTATATTATAGCTGCCAGTAGTGTTACAGACGAAAGCGAGTTCCTTGCGCAGGGAACGACCGTGAGTTCTGCAAATAAACGGAAAGAGGCTTTTTACAAGCCTCCTTCCGTTTTTTAAACCGGTTTTCCGCGACGCAGCAGGAGAATACGGGCACAGGCACGTTCTTGACCTGCGCGGACAAATGAAGTAGAATCTGCTTATCAAGGAATATGGCCGGGTGAGATCATGCTGAATGTACTGAGCGTATTATACATACTTATCTTTATTGCCGCGGGCGTGCTTGCAGTTCGCCGGGTGCTGCCGGATGCGGGGGCGTCGGTGTATGTGCCGCTTGGCTGCGGTGCGGGCGTGTCGCTTCTTGCACTGCTGCCTGCGGCTTTTGCCGCCGCGCTCGGTTTTGGCCTGACGGCGGTGATCTCTGCGGCGGCGGCTGCCGCCGTGCTCCTGATATGGCTGCGGAGAACAGGGGAAGGCCTGAAGCCCGTGCGGGACGTGGACGGCGCCGCGATGTGGGCGTGTATTCTCCCGGCGCTCGTGCTCGCGGCCGTACTGCTGCACACGCACGTGCTGCATTATACCGATGGCGCGTATCACACCGGACAAAGCTGCTACGGCGACATGCCCATGCACATAGGTTTTATAAAGAATATTGCTGTCACCGGCAAATTCCCGCCGGACTACCCGCTCCTGGGCGGACAGCACCGCTTCGGCTATCCGTTCTTGTGCGAGACGGTATCAAGCGTGTTTCTGGTCCTCGGCGCACAGCTGCGGCTTGCCTACATCCTGCCGATGCTGGCGGCGTTCGTGAGCGTGTTCGGCATGATGTGGCAGCTTGCAAGGCGCATGCTGGGCTCTGCGGCTAAGGCGTCGCTCGCGTTCTGGCTGTTCTTTATGGGCAGCGGCTACGGATTCATGTATTTTCTCGGCAGTGCAGGCGATTTTGCGGGTATTTTTACCGGCTTTTATACGACGCCGACCAATTACACGGCAGAAAATATTGTCTGGGTCAACCCGATAGTCGATCTTCTCATACCGCAGCGCGCAACGCTTTTCGGATGGAGCGTGCTGTTTCCGGCACTGTATCTGCTCTGGCGCTTTGCGATGGAGGGGGAGCGGCGGCTGTGGCTCCCGCTTGCGCTGCTGGTGCTCCCGCTTCCGCTGCTGCATACGCATTCTGCCCTTGCGCTGGTGCTCATCTGCATCGTGTGCGGCGTATATACGCTTTTGCACTGCGGCGGCGACGGCCTGTGGAAAGCGGCCAGACCGTGGGCGCTGCTGGCCGCGGTGTGCGCCGTGATCTGGCTTACCGGGATGTGGGGGACGGTTTTTGCCCAGACGCTTGACGGAAAGCATATGCTGCGCCTGCATTTCAACTGGGTGAACGGAGACGACGGCGGACATCTGAAGGACAACTACTTCTGGTTTTACATCAAGAATATCGGCCTTGTATATCTGCTTATCATCCCGGCGTTTTTACATGCAAAGCCGAAGCAGCGCTGGTTTTACGGCGGCGGGCTGCTGATCCTTGCGCTGGCTGAGTTTGTGGTGTTCCAGCCGAATAACTATGACAACAATAAGCTTTTGTATGTGTGGCATATGCTCAGCTGTGTTCTCGCGGCGAATCTTCTCGTGGATCTCTTTGCGGCAGTGAAGCAGCGGCCGTGGCGTGCTCTCGGACTGAGCGTATGCTGCTTTATTGCAATGTTCGGCAGTGTGCTCACCGTTGGACGCGAGCTTCTGAGCGATTACCAGCACTGGAGCGCAAACGACATCGCGCTTGCCGGTTACATTGACGAAAACGCGGAGCCGGACGCGCTGTTTTTGACAGGAGACGATGTGACGTGCCCAGTGTTCAGCCTTGCGGGGCGCAGGATAATGTGCGGCTCCGGCAGCTATGTTTATTACCACGGCATGGACTATGACACCGAGTACAGGGCGATGCGCCGGCTTTATTCCGAGCCGGACGAAGCTGAACTCGACAAATGGGGCATAGATTATGTGCTGTTTGACAGCTATGTGCGCGAGAATTTTTCACCGGACGAGGAATGGTATGCAGCGCGCTTTGAGCTGTGGTATACGGACGGCGTGAACAAGGTGTATAAAACGGGCTGAACTATGCCTGCATGACCGCAAAGCCGTGCAGGCCCGAAGCAGGTGCGGAGCGGCTGCGCTGCGTACCTGAAAGCACGCCGCGCCATGATATATATTGGGATACGGGAGTGAATATATGAGCAGAATTTTGCTTTTGGAGGATGATCTTAGCCTTATAAACGGGCTATCATATGCTTTCAGGAAGCAGGGCTTTGAATTGGATATAGCCAGAACGCTCAAAGAGGGCGAGATGCGGTGGACGGATGGAAAATATGATCTGCTCGTGCTGGATGTATCTCTGCCGGACGGCTCCGGCTTTGATTTCTGCAAAAAAGTACGGCTCACTTCAAAGGTGCCGGTCATTTTTCTGACGGCTTCGGACGAGGAAACGAGCATCATTATGGGACTGGACATCGGCGGCGACGACTATATCACAAAGCCGTTCAAGCTGGGCGTGCTCATTTCACGCATCAACGCTCTGCTTCGCAGGGCGAATTCCTTTCAGACGGAGGACACCGAACTGCGCTCCAACGGTGTCAGCGTCCTTTTGCTGCAGGGGGCGGGCTTTCAAAAACGGGGAGCCGCTGGAGCTGACCGCCGCACTCGCTTCTGGTGATCCTCCTGTTTGTTTCGCTTGCGGCCGCCGCGGCCTCTATCGCCCCGGCGAGACGCATCCGCAATATGCCGGTCACTGCTGTGATAAACGAGCTGTGAGCTCTGCTGTATATTGACCGGCAAAAAGAAAAAGCCTGCATGATTTTTTGTCATGCAGGCTTTGTTTATTTGTTCATGCGCTTATATTCTCTTCCACTTTGCGCCGTGGGGTATATCCGTGACCTCAATACCGGCGGCTTTCAGCTCATCGCGGATGCGGTCGGCCTCCGCGTAATTTTTGGCCTTCTTTGCATCCTGACGCGCCTGAATTTTTGCCGTGACGGATTCGTCCTCTTCGCCGGACTCGGAGATTATCGTGAACTCGCCGGCTTTGAGCTGCTCTTTCTTGAGCTCTTCGCGCTTCTTCGCGGCTTTCTCAATGAGGCTCAGGCCGAGCACACGGTCAAAGTCGCTGAGAATGGCGAGCTTTGTCGCACCGTTGGTCTTGTACTTGAGCACGTCATAAAGCGCGGTAACGGCAAGCGAGGTGTTCAGATCGTTGTCAAGCGCGGCGCAGAACTTCTCTTTAAGTGCGTTGACCGCCTCCTGGCTGACCTCGCCGTCGTTCGGGTCAAGCGCGGCGATCTTGGAAATGAGCTTGTTGTACGTGGTCTGTGCGTTGTCGAGGTTCTCCCATGTGAACACAAGACTGTTGCGGTAGTGGCTTTGCAGGCAGAACAGACGGTAGGCAAGGGGATCGTAGCCCTTCTGCTCAAGCAGAGACACGGTGAGAAACTCGCCCTTTGACTTGGACATTTTGCCGTGAGTGGTGTTCAGGTGGTGGACATGCATCCAGAAATTGCACCATTTATGCCCCAGATATGACTCAGACTGTGCAATTTCATTCGTGTGGTGGGGGAAAGCATTGTCTATGCCGCCGCAGTGGATGTCCAGATCTTCGCCGAGATGCTTCATCGAAATGCCGGAGCACTCAATATGCCAGCCGGGATAGCCGACGCCCCAGGGGGAATCCCATTTGAGCGCCTGATCCTCAAACTTGGACTTGGTGAACCACAGCACAAAGTCGTTCTTGTTGCGCTTGTTGGTGTCCTCGTCAACGCCCTCGCGCACGCCGACCGCGAGATCCTCCTCGTTAAAGTCGTTGAAAATATAGTAGCGTTCAAGCTTGGAGGTGTCGAAATAGACATTGCCGCCGGCAAAATATGCGTAACCGGTGTCCATGAGCTTGGTGATTATCTTGATGTACTCGTCAATGCAGTGCGTGGCGGGCTCAACTACGTCGGGACGCTTGATGTTGAGCTTGCGGCAGTCGTCGAAGAAAGCGTCGGTGTAGAACTTTGCGATCTCCATGACGGTCTTGTGCTCGCGCTGTGCGCCCTTGAGCATTTTGTCCTCGCCCTCGTCGGCATCGGAGGTGAGATGGCCGACGTCGGTGATATTCATAACGCGCTTGACGTTGTAGCCGAGATAGCGCAGGTATTTTTCAAGGATGTCCTCCATAATATAGGAGCGCAGATTGCCTATGTGTGCAAAGTGGTAGACCGTGGGGCCGCAGGTATACATCTTCACAATGTCGGGATGATTGGGAACGAATTCCTCTTTTGTGCGGGTTGCGGAATTATAAAGCTTCATGGTTGTGACCCTCTTTAATCAGCATTTTTGAAAACGTCGGCGTTGATGCAGAAATAGTGTATCCCTGAACCGACCGTCGTGATAAGAATAAGCGCGGTAAAAACTATATTGACCATCTGGATCTCGGAGAAAAGCATCATTGCCGACAGGCCGACCATCGTGCAGCCGGTTTTGAGCTTGCCGGACCAGGCCGCCGCGATAACGCGGCCCTGCTCAACGGCGATCAGCCTCAGACCGGACACGGCGAATTCGCGGAAAAGCACTATCGCCACACACCAGCCGGGCATCTGGCCGTTCTCAATGAAAAAGCACATCGCAGAGAGAACGAGCATCTTGTCTGCCAGCGGATCCATGAATTTGCCGAAGTCGGAGACCTGATTGTAGTGACGCGCTATGTAGCCGTCCGCCACATCGGACAGACATGCAATTATGTAAACCGCAAGCGCGGAGTACAGGTGATCGGTATAGGCCAGCGCGAGAAAAAGCGGTATGAGCACTATCCTTACCATGGTTATCTTGTTTGCGGTAGTTTTCATCATGAGCGGCTTACCTCCTCGCCGTAGAGTATACCATCCTCGGCGCTTTGAATCAATACGTCTGTCATATCGCCTTCGGCGGCTGTACCGGAGAACAGCACCTGCCCGTCTATATCCGGCGAGTCGGCATAGCTGCGGCCGGTTTTCAGACCGCTCTCCTCATCATAGCCGTCGCAGAGGACGCGGATGGTCCTGCCAACAAAGCCGGAACAGAACTCGTCCATTATAGGCGCCTGAAGCTCAAGGATGATGTCGGCGCGGCGCTGGGCTTCCTCAAAATCAACATGCTCCATTGCCGCAGCCGGAGTGCCCTCCTCGGGGGAGAACGGGAACACGCCGACGCGCTCGATACGCGCTTCGCGCAGGAATTCGCACAGCTCCTCAAACTCAGCCTCGCCCTCGCCGGGCAAACCGGCTATGAGACTTGTACGCAGTACGAGATCCGGGATGCGCTCACGCAGAGTTTTGAACAGCGAGCGTATCTCCTCGCCAGTGCCGCGGCGGTTCATGGTCTTGAGTATTTTGTCGTTTATGTGCTGGATGGGAATGTCCAGATATTTTACGATCTTATCGTTGGATGCGAGCTCGTCGATAAGCTCGTCGTCAAACTGGTCGGGGTAGAGATAGTGCAGGCGGATCCATTCCACGCCGTCGATCTTTGCAAGCTCGCGGCACAGCGCAGCGAGACTGCGCTTGCCATAGAGATCGGTGCCGTAGCGCGTGATATCCTGCGCGATGACAATAAGCTCCTTTACGCCGCGCGCGGCAAGCTCTTTGGCCTCGTCCACGATGTCCTCCATTTTTCTCGAGCGGTAACGCCCGCGAATGAACGGGATGGCACAGAACGCGCAGAAATTGTTGCAGCCTTCGGCAATGCGGAGATATGCCCAGCCCGGCCCTGTCGAGATGACGCGCGGGATCTCTTCAATGGGCGCGCTCTGGTCGCCGAAGAGACTCAGGCGGCGTCCGGCCATAACGGCGTCGGCCGCTTTGACGATCTCACCGAAGCTCCCTACGCCGAGGACGGTGTCTATCTCGGGCAGCTCATCCGTGATTGAATCCTTATAGCGCTCGGAGAGACAGCCGGTGACGATTATGCCGCCGAGCTTTCCGGCTTTTTTCAGCTCCGCCATTTCAAGTATGCTGTCGATGGCCTCGCTCTTCGCCGCGTCAATAAAGCCGCAGGTGTTAACAATTACAAGGTCTGCGCCGTCCGGCTCGGACACGAGAGTATAGCCCGCCTCGGTCATGAGGTAGATCATCTGCTCGCTGTTTACCAGATTTTTCGCGCAGCCAAGGGAAATAAGTGCAAAGCTTTTATCCATTGTCTGTCCTCAAAAATTATTCTTCGTAAAAATCGTCCGCACCGGCCCGGTGACGCTCAAGCGCACGCCGTATCTCATCCCATGAGTAGCCGCGGCGGAAAAGCGCCTGACTGACCCTGCGCACCTCGTCCCGGTCGTCCGGGTCATGGAGGCGCGAGGATATGAAGCGGTCAAGCTTATCCACGTTTTTGGGCATCGCGTCCAGCGCGCTGTCCCACAGCTCGCGCGCGATACCGCGGCGGCTGAGCTCCGTGCGCACACGGCCGGGGCCGTAGCCCTTTGCGGCATAGTGCCGCGCAACGGCGGCGGCATAGCTCTCGTCGTCAATAAGTCCGTGCTCTGAAAGCCAGCCGACGCAGTACTCTGCAACATCCTCGTCCTCGCCCTTTTCGATGAGCTTTTTTTTCAGCTCCGCGCAGGACATGGGACGGCGGGAGAGGTATTCAAGCGCGCGTTCTCTTGCAAGCGCGCGCAGAGAAGCGCTTTTCAGCTCGCTGACCGCCGCGGGATCCATCTCGCGCCCGGAGTACAGGCGCATATCCGTGACGACGCCGAGGGTGGACTTTATCTCATCCCCACCGGCCAGAGTCACGGTCAGGCGGCCGGGCGAGGTCTGGTGAATATCGGTTATCTGCATGGCACGTTACGCAGGCGGAGCGCCTTATCAGTCTTCGTCAAAATCGGCGGCGCTCACGTCCACGGCCTTGGCAGCGGCTGCCTTGGCTTCGCGCTGGCCGCGCGGGGTGAGCTTGTATGCATTTTCGCGCACCTGCTGCTCGATCTTGTCGGCGACTTCGGGATTATTTCTGAGATATTCCTTCACGGCGTCGCGGCCCTGAACGCGCTGGCCATCGACTGTGAACCACGCGCCGGCTTTGTCGATTATCTCGAGCTTGACCGCAAGGTCGATGATCTCACCGACCTTGGAGATGCCCTCGCCGTACATGATGTCAAATTCAGCCTCGCGGAACGGCGGAGCGACCTTGTTCTTGACGACCTTTGCACGCGTGCGGTTGCCGACCATTTCGCCGTTGACCTTGAGTGTCTCGATACGGCGCACGTCTATACGCACGGAGGAATAATATTTCAGCGCAAGACCGCCGGGAGTGGTCTCGGGGTTGCCGTACATGACGCCGATTTTCTGGCGCAGCTGGTTAATGAAAATAACGGTGCAGTTATTCTTGGAGATCGCGCCTGCAAGGCGGCGCATGGCCTGACTCATCAGCCTTGCGAGCGCGCCGACGACGGTGTCGCCGACCTCGCCCTCAAGCTCGACGCGGGGGATGAGCGCGGCGACGGAGTCGATAACAACGATGTCCACCGCGCCGGAGCGCACAAGGGACTCGGCTATGTCGAGAGCCTGCTCGCCGGTGTCCGGCTGCGAGATGAGAAGGCTGTTTATATCAACGCCCAGCGCCTGCGCGTAGGCCGGTTCGAGAGCGTGCTCGACGTCGATATATGCCGCGTCGCCACCCTCCTTCTGCGCCGATGCGACGGCATGCAGCGCGAGAGTGGTCTTACCTGAAGCCTCGGGCCCGTATATTTCAATGATGCGTCCCTTCGGCAGGCCGCCTATGCCGAGCGCAAGGTCGAGGGACAGAGAGCCGGTCGACAGCGCGGCGACGTTGATGGATATATCGTCGCCAAGACGCATGATGGTTCCCTTGCCGTAGTCCTTTTCGATCTTCGCAATGGCCGTCTCAAGCGCTTTTTTCCTGTCGCTGCTGGCGGGGGTCACTATCGCGGGGACTTTTTTCTTTTCTGCCATCTTGTAATCCTCCTATTACATTCTGCCGAATACCACGCGGTCTATGCCGAGGGTATCCTTCCTTGTATCGGTATAGTTGAAGCCCGCGGCCTGAAGCATCTCGCTCACGGGCTGCGCCTGCCCTTCGCCAACCTCAAAGAGGAGGTAGCCGCCGGGACGCAGCAGGGACTTCCAGTACTTGATTATTGCCTTGTAGAATTTCAGCCCGTCCGTGCCGCCGTCGAGAGCCCAGACCGGCTCGAAATCCTTCACGGAGCTGTCGAGCGTTTTTATCTCTTCGGACGGTATGTACGGCGGATTGGATACGATCATGTCAAAATCGCCTATCCCGAGCGGGGGAGAGGAGAGCGCATCCGCCTGCATGCAGATCACGCGGGAGATGAGCTTCGTTGCGGCGATATTGCGGCGGCAGACGTCAAGGGCGTTTGCACTGATGTCTATGGCGACGAGCCGCGTCGCGGGCATTTCATGGCCTATCGCGCAGGTGATGCACCCGCTGCCGCAGCAAAGATCGAGTATGCGCGCGTCCATTTTCCGCCCGGTGAAAAGCTCCTTGACCGTGTCCACGAGCTTTTCGGTGTCCATCCTCGGGATGAGCACGTCTGTGTTCGTGATCATCGGCAGACCGTAGAACTCCCAGGTGCCGGTTATGTAGGCCACGGGTTCGCCGCGCATGCGGCGGGCGACAAATTCGGTCACGGTATCCTCGATACGGTTGCTGGCATAGAGGTTCATGTCCCGCAGAAGCTGCGGCACCGTCTTTCCGGCCGCAGCGGCGACCAGAAGCTTCGCCTCAAGGCTGAAGCCGTCGATTCCGCTCTGACGCAGCAGATTCCGCGTGGAGAGATAGATGTCGTTGTATGTCCTCATATTTTTTCTTCACCTGCCCCATTCGTCGCTGCCCTTTTCATCGGGAATGACCAGCTCCATCGCGCGGATGGCACATTCTATCATGCCGTCGTCAGGCTCGTTCGTCGTCATATGCTGAAGCCATTTGCCGGGCGCTGAGAGCGCGGCGGACAGCCAGTTGTCGTTCAGACCGCACCAGCGGTTTATTTCGTAGCTGATGCCGACGACGACCGGCAGGAGCAGCAGATGCCAGCCCATGCGGACAAAGCTGTTGTCAGCACGGACGACGGAGTTTACAAGTATGCTCACGACCACGACAACGAGCAGAAAGCTCGTGCCGCAGCGGGGATGAAAGCGGGACTCGGGACGGACGTTTTCGACCGTCAGCGCCTTGCCGTGTTCATAACAGAATATCGTCTTGTGTTCGGCGCCGTGGTATGAGAAAAGGCGCTTTACATCCGGCGACAGGCAGCACAGCCGCATATATACGAGCAATATCACAACGCGCACGACGCCCTCGGAGAGGTTGCGCACGACATGGCTTGCCGTCAGCGGCTTTATGAGGCCGACTGTGGCCGCGGGCAGGAAAATGAAGAGAAACAGCGACAGCGCGATGCCGAGAACGACGGCTGTGCCTATAATGAGCTTCTGCGCCTGCTCAGCCGGAAAATGCTTTTCAATCCACTGGTCGAGCTTGTCCGGTTCGCCCTGCTCCTCGAGCGGAACAAGGGAGGCCGAATAGGTCAGCGCCTGCATGCCCTTGACGAGAGAGGAAAGGAAGATCGCGCAGCCGCGGATCAGCGGCCAGCCGAGTATGGGATAGCGATCCTTGATGAACCTGAGCTCCTCTGTTTTTTCGACAAGGCCGTCGGCCGTGCGGCAGACTATAGCCTGCTTTTTCGGGCCGCGCATCATGATGCCCTCAATGAGCGCCTGACCGCCTATTGATGTGCGGAAGGACTTGGATTTTGCTTTATCAGACATTTTATATATCACCCTTGAGTACGAAACGGTTATTTGGCCGTGAGCGGCAGCGTGATGGATACCCTGCATCCGCCGCCATCGGCGTTTTCTATCTTCAGCTCGCCGTTATGGCGGGTGATGATCTCATCGCATACGGACAGGCCGATTCCTGTGCCGCGGTTTTTGGAGCTGCCCTTATAGAATTTCTCCTTGACGTGGGGCAGCTCGCCCTCCGGTATGCCGTGGCCGTAATCGCGGAACACAATGTGTACGCCCGAGGCGTCAGAGCTTAGCGTCACGTCCAGCTTGTCGCCGTCGCCGCCGTGCTTGGCGGCGTTGTCGAGCAGGTTGAGGAAAACCTGCTTGAGCCGCTCAGGATCGCCCGGAATGAGCGGTATCTCTGCGGGCGGCGCGGTGTAATTGATCTTCATACCGGCCTGCTTTATCAGCTCGCCGTAAGTAAAGAGCGCGTCCTCGAGTTCGGCTGCGATGTCGATAAGCTCGATACGCAGATTGAAGCGCCCGTCCTGTATCCTTGTGAATTCGAGAAGCTCCGACACCATGCCGGTCAGCCTCTCGGCTTCTTTGGATATGATGTGTATGCCGCGCAGAGAATCCCCCTGAACGGCGGGGTCATATGCGATAGTCTCGGCCCAGCCGGTTATGGCGGTCAGCGGTGTCCTCAGCTCGTGCGAGACCTGAGAGACGAATTCCGTCCGCGATTTTTCCGCCACAGCGACCTTCTCGGACATGTTGTTGATCTCGGAGGTGAGGCTGCCGAGCTCGTTTACGAATTTATCCTCCATCTGTATCCCGTAGCTGCCCTCTGCGATGCGCTTGGCAAAGCTTGTGAGTTCTGTTATCGGGTCTGATACGCAGCGCCAGAACCAGATGTTGAGAAGGACGATATAAAGGCATACTATCACCAGCACCGCTATGCCCCAGCCGAGGTAGCTGCGCGTGATGAGCCATATTCCGAGCAGCAGAAGGATTATTGCGGCTATTGATGAGGCCAGAAGCTGGCCCTTGAGAGTTTTAAACATCAAATGTTACTTCCTGTACTTACTGTATGTTTGCCGCCGGCGCGGCGCGGGAGCGTCAATAGCCCCATTTATAGCCGTAGCCCCAGACCGTCGTGAGATATTCCGGCTCTGTCGGATCGGCTTCTATCTTGATGCGCAGGCGGCGGATATTGACGTCAACGGTCTTGAGCTCGCCGGAGAAGTCGTTGCCCCAGACGGCGGCGAGAATATCCTCGCGGCTCATGGCCTTGCCGGGATTCTCCATAAAAAGCTTCATCAGCATGTACTCTATCTGCGTCAGCTTCAGGCGCTGGCCGTTTTTCTCAAGCGTGCGGTTGCGCGTGTTGAGCAGGAACGGGCCGCTCTCGATCTCGGTGCTGGCTTTTTCGTCCTCGTCTATGCCGAGGCGGCGTATAAGCGCGTCGACGCGCGCGGTGAGCTCGGCGGGGGAGAAGGGCTTTGTCACATAGTCGTCCGCGCCGGTCATAAGTCCGGTCACCTTGTCGATCTCCTGACTCTTGGCGGTGAGCATGATTATCCCCATCTTCGAGCCGGTCGCGCGGATGCGGCGGCAGACCTCAAAGCCGTCTATATCGGGCAGCATCACGTCAAGCAGCGCCATGCAGATGTCAGGGTTAACTTTCAGCTTTTCAAGCGCCATGGTGCCGTTTTCGGCCTCAATAGGCTCATAGCCGCTCCGGCGCAGGTTGATGACAACAAAGCTGCGGATATTGGCCTCGTCCTCAAGCACGAGTATTTTCTTCATATATGTTGCCTCCTTTTGCAGAAGTTGAAAAGACAAAAGCATTTCAGAGCATAGTATTACAGATTACTATCTTTAGAATTATAACATACCTTTTACAAAATTCATAGTCAAAGTTGCAGAAAAATTTAAAATTTTTTACACAAAGATTACAGATTATGTTAACCTGGAGCTATAAAGTGAATAATCATTGATTATTTTGCGCTGTACTGTTAGAATATGCCCATGGAAAAAAGTAATGATAACAGAAATCTGACAGTCGGCATACTCGCCCACGTTGACGCGGGAAAGACCACGCTCACGGAGGCGATGCTGTATCTGTCGGGCAGAATAAAAAAGCTGGGCCGTGTCGACCACAAGGACAGCTTTCTTGATACGCACTGGCTGGAGCGCGCAAGGGGCATAACGATTTTTTCAAAGCAGGCCGTCTTCGACACGGGGTGCACGTCTTTCACGCTCCTTGATACGCCGGGGCACGCGGATTTTTCGGCGGAGGCGGAGAGAACGCTTCAGGTGCTGGACTATGCGGTGCTGGTCATCAGCGGCACGGACGGCGTTCAGGCGCATACGGAGACGTTATGGCGGCTCCTGCGCCGCTATGCCGTACCGGCGTTCATATTCGTGAGCAAAATGGATCTTGAGACGAGTGACAAGCCCGCGCTGATGCGCGGACTTACGCAGCGGCTCGGAGAGAGCTGCGTGGATTTCAGCGCTGCGCTTGACGAACGTGACGAGAGCATAGCAATGAGCTCGGAGAGCGCGATGGAGACGTATGTTGAAAACGGCGGCTTTTCGGAGAACGATATAGCGCGGCTGGTGAAGGAACGTGCGCTGTTCCCGTGCTTTTTCGGCTCAGGCCTGAAGCTTGACGGCGTTGAAGAGCTGCTCGACGCGCTCGACTGCTATACGCTGCCGGGAGACTGGGGCACTGAATTTTCCGCAAAGGTGTATAAGATCGCGCGCGATGCGCAGGGGCAGCGTATGACCTTCATGAAGCTGACCGGCGGAGAGCTCGCGGTGCGTTCGGGCATCAGATACCGGGGAGCAGACGGCGCGGAGCTTGAAGAGAAGGTCACGCAGATCCGCATATATTCCGGCATGAAGTACGACACGGCGGAGCGCGCCTGCGCGGGTCAGGTCTGTGCGGTGCTCGGCCTCAGCACGACTTTTCCGGGGCAGGGGCTGGGCGCGCAGCCGGACTCTGCCGAGGCGGCGCTCGAACCTGTTTTGAGCTATACCGTGCTGCTGCCGCCGCAGGCCGATGCGCGCACGGTCCTGCCGAAGCTGAGACTGCTTCAGGAGGAGGATCCGCAGCTGCATGTCGTCTGGAACGAGCGCAGCCGCAGCATATCCGTCCGGCTCATGGGAAAGGTGCAGGCGGAGGTGTTCAGAAGCCTTGTGAAGGAGCGCTTCGACCTCGACGTGAGGCTTGACGCAGGGCATATAATGTACCGCGAGACGATAAAGAACAAGGTCGAAGGCGTGGGGCATTTTGAACCGCTGCGCCACTATGCTGAGGTGCACCTTGTCATGGAACCGCTGCCGCGCGGCAGCGGCGTTGTGATAGATTCGGTGTGCAGCGAGGATGAGCTTGACCGCAACTGGCAGCGCCTTATTCTCACACATTTGCAGGAGCGGCCGCAGATAGGCGTGCTGACAGGCTCGCCGGTGACGGATATAAAGATAACGCTCGCAGCGGGACGCGCCCACCTCAAGCATACGGAGGGCGGCGATTTCCGGCAGGCGACTTACAGGGCCGTGCGGCAGGGGCTGATGCAGGCGGAAAGCGTGCTTTTGGAGCCGTACTATGCTTTCACGCTTGAGACCCCGCCAGAGCAGGTCGGCAGGGCTATCTCCGACCTGCGCACGATGAATGCGGAATTTTCATCCCCGGAGGATCACGGCGGGCTGATGCGCATATGCGGCGCGGCGCCGGTGGCGGAGATGAACGGCTATATGACCGAGCTCGTGGCGTATACGCACGGGCGCGGACGGCTGTCGTTCCGGCTTGACAGCTATCGCCCGTGCAGGAACCAGCAGGCCGTGGTCGATGCGATCGGCTACGATGCCGCCGCGGACACGGATAATCCCGCGGACTCCGTTTTCTGCGCGCACGGCGCGGGCTTCAACGTGAGCTGGGACAAGGTGAAGGACTATATGCATCTTGACAGCTGCCTTGCGGAGAAAAAGCCTGTGCCTTTTCCTGCGGTGCACCGCAGCATCAGCATAGACGAGCGGGAGCTTGAAGCGATAATGGAGCGGGAATTCGGCCCCATAAAGCGCCCGGAATACCGCGCGGGCGTCCGCATTGAAGCGCCGGCGGCCGTGAATATCGAAAAACGCAGACAATATATAATAGTAGACGGCTACAATCTCATCTTCGCATGGGACGAGCTGAAAGCCCTCGCGGCAGACAGCCTTGACCTTGCGCGCACGAGGCTTATGGACATGCTTTCAAGCTATGCCGGCTTTACAAGGGCGGAGCTTGTGCTCGTGTTTGACGCTTACCGTACACCGGGGAACAAGGGCTCGCGCAGTCAGTTCCACAATATCCATGTAGCCTATACCGGCGACGGGGAGACGGCAGACATGTATATTGAGCGCATGGCCAATGACATCGGCAAAAACTATGATGTGCGCGTCGTTACAAGCGATAATCTCATCCGCCTCTCGGCGCTGCGTTCGGGAGTTCTGCGCACATCGTCAAAGGAATTCATTGCTGAACTGGACTGGACGCTCGGGCAGATAGATCAGATCTTGCAGAAAACGAATCAGGACGCGCATAAGACGCGGTTGGAATATGGAAAACAGTGAACTTATAAAGCGCGCGGAGGATCTTGCCGCGCGCTGTGAAAAGAGCGGAACAGTCACGCATACGGGCTTTCTCACCCCGGCGGAGCGCTATGAGCTTGAAAACTGGGCAAAGCGCAGCGGTACTGCGCTCGTATTCGCGGGAGGAAGCACGGAATGTGAGCGCACATCGGCGTTTTTCCTGCCGTACTATATGGATGAAGAGAGCTTTGACGCTTCGGAGTTTATAAAAGCGATGAAGCTGACGGCGCATTTCGGAAGCCCCGGACACCGGGACTATATGGGCGCGCTGCTCGGAATGGGGATAGGACGCGAGTGGCTGGGCGACATCTGGGTGCAGGACAGCACCGCCTACGTATTCTGTATGCCCAGCGTCATGCGCCATCTCCTGAGTATCGACAAGGTCGGGCGCTGCGGCGTCACGGCGGCTGAGATCGCGCTTGACGAGGTGCCTGTGCCTGAGCGTAAGGTCAAAAACCTCAGCTTTTCGGTGATGAGCCCGCGGCTCGACGCCGTCGTGGGCGGGATGTTCTCAATGTCGCGCACCGAGGCCGCGAAGCATATCTCGGCCGGAAGCGTCAGCGTCAATTATGCGCAGTGCATGAAAACGGACCTGACGGTACATGAGGGCGACGTTATTTCGCTGAGAGGAGCAGGCAAGGGAAAAATGACCGGCACTGGCGGAACATCCCGCAAGGGGCGGCTGTTCGTCTATGCAGAGGTATATAAATAAGACGGAAAAGGTAAGAGGAACACAGCTTATGAAGGAAGCAATATTTCACTTTCCGACCGACGGCAGGCCGGTTGATTGCAGCCAGATCAAGAGCGGACATATAAACGGCACCTATCTCGTCACTACAGATACGGGCGCGAAGTACATTCTCCAGTGGATAAACCAGTTCGTATTTCCGAATGTCGACGCGCTGATGAACAACATGTCCAAGATCAGCGGGTATCTGAAGAGCCGCAGCGGTGAAAAAACTGCGATGATCTGCTATATGGACACGCTGGACGGGAAAAACTACTATGATGACGGCGAGGGCGGCTGCTGGCGCATGTACCGCTTTGTAGACAACAGCATAAGTCTCCAGCAGGCGGAGAGCGTCGAGGATATGACCGAGTGTGCCCGTGCGTTCGGACAGTTTCAGTATGTGCTGCGCGATTTCCCGGCGGAGACGCTGGAAGAGACGCTGGTAAACTTCCACAATACGCCGGATCGTTACCGGCAGCTCAGAGAGGCTGTTGAGAAAGACGCGAAAGGCCGCCTTTCCGGAGTGCGTGATGAGCTGAGCTTCGTGCTTGAACGCGAGGAGCCCGCAGGCGAGCTGCAGCGCATGCGCGAGCGCGGCGAGCTGCCGGTGCGCGTCACGCACAATGACACCAAGATAAACAATGTCCTTCTGGATGCGGATACGCGCAGGGCGCTGTGCGTCATCGACCTTGACACGGTTATGCCCGGACTCTCCGCCTACGATTTCGGTGATGCGATACGTTATGGCGCCAGCACCGGCGCGGAGGATGAGCCGGATCTGAGCCTTGTCGATCTTGACCTTGAGATGTACGCGGCGTTCGCCCGCGGCTTTCTTGAGGCCTGCCCGAGCCTGACGGAGCGGGAAATAGAGGTGCTGCCGCTGGGCGCGTATACAATGACCGTGGAATGCGGCATGCGTTTTCTCACAGATTATATCAACGGCGACGTATATTTTGCCATTGACAGAGAGACTCACAATCTCGACCGTGCGCGCACGCAGTTCAAGCTCGTGCGCGATATGGAGCGGCATTGGGACGATATGCGCCGCATTATAACCGAGATAAGCGCAAAACGCTGAGCTTATCAAGGATTTTTACGGCAGCGGCGCGCAAATAACAGGTCTGCGGCGCTGCCGTAACTCTCTTTTGATAAATTATCTGTAAACACTGCTGAAATGCGCCACACCGGCATTGACGGGGCGCATTTTTTTATTTATAATACCACATGTTCGATAGAAAGAAGGGAAGTGTCCCAATGAAATGGATGATAGCGTCTGACATTCATGGCTCGGCGCATTTCTGCCGGCTTATGCTGGACTGCTTTGAGCGGGAGCATGCGGACCGGCTGCTGCTTCTTGGCGATCTGCTGTACCACGGCGCGCGCAACGATCTGCCGCGCGGCTACGATACGCGTGAGACTGCACGGCTGCTCAATGAGTACAGCTCAAGAATAATGACCGTCCGCGGCAACTGTGATTCCGAGGTTGACCAGATGGTGCTGGATTTCCCGATAATGGCAGAGTATGCCCTGCTGGAAAACGGGAAGAACATCATATTTGCCAGCCACGGTCATGTTTTCAACGCACAGAATCTGCCTGCGCTCTCGGCGGGAGACGTTCTGCTCTGCGGGCACACGCATGTTCCGGCATGCAAGGACATTGACGGAATAATATATATAAATCCCGGTTCGGTCTCCATTCCCAAGGAGGCTTCCCCGCATAGCTATATAACTCTGGAAAACGGCGTTTTCACATGGAAAGACATTGAGGGCGGCACATATATGAGCTACCCCGGTGAAGCAAGGTAGGAGGAGTAAAGAATGGATGAAGGCCTTGAGGTAAAAAAGACAGAGGCTGAGACCGGCGCGGCTGCACCGGCTGCTTCCGAGCGTGAGCTTATTGCAAGCCTTCAGAGGCGCATAGACGCGATGGAGCGCCGCGAAGCTGAGAGAAAGGCGAAGCGGATAATCGTATCTGCGGTAGTTCTTGCCGTGATCGTGATCCTTGTGCTCATTGCCACGCCGCGTGTGAACGCGGCTATGAGGACGCTCAATCAGGTGACGGATACCGTGCAGAAGTACAGCTCGCAGCTCAAGGAGTTGGACGCCGATAAGCTCCGCGATGCCATACAGTTTATCAATCACCTCAATCTTGATGCTCTCGACAAGGCGGGCGACCAGCTCGACGGTGTTGACCTCGATGAAATACTCACCGAGGTGTCGCATCTTGAGAGCGAGAACGGGAGCCTCAAGCAGCTGAAGTCTGCCATCAGTATCATAGGTACCGCCATAGCTGCACTGGTGGAAGGCTTTCAGTAAAATTATAAGGCGGCATATCCGCCGCAGGGTGCAAGAAAACGCCCTGCGGCGTTTTTTTGCCGGCCGGCGCCGGTGCAATGTGAATCAAAGGCTTTTCACAGCCGTCAGTTTGTGATAAAATAAAACAATATTTATATAAAGGAAGAGGACGATGAAGGCAGAACGACAGTACCCGCGCATAACGGTCACGCCCAAGGGAACGCGCTGGGTTGAACATGGACATCCATGGATATATGAGGCAGAGGTGACAGGCGGCGGGGAAGGCGTGGAAAACGGCGCGCTTGTCGACGCGGTGAGCGAGAAGGGAAAGTATCTCGGCACCGGCTTTCTCAGCAGCAAGAGCAAGATCCGCGTCCGGCTCGTGTCGCGCAACGCGAACGATAAATTTGACGCGGCGTTCTGGAAACGGCGCATACAGTATGCGTGGAACTACCGCAAGACGGTCATGGGCGGGGATATATCCGCCTGCCGCGTCATATTCGGCGAGGCGGACGGCTTCCCCGGTCTGACGGTGGACCGCTTTTCAAATATCCTTGTTGTGCAGACGCTGTCCGTCGGCATGGAGCGGATAAAGGATACGATTTTCCCACTGCTGCTTGAGGTCCTGCGTGAGGACGGGCAGCAGATAGACGGCATATTTGAACGCAATGACGTTGCTATCCGCGCATTGGAGGGATTGGAGCAGTTCAAGGGCTGGTACGGGTGCGATCACCCCGCTTCTCCTGTGACCGAGATATGCGAAAACGGCATATATTACAGCGTCGACGTTGAAAACGGGCAGAAGACCGGCTTCTTCCTTGACCAGAAATATAACCGCCTCGCGGTCTCGCGCATTGCAAAGGGAATGCGCGTGCTTGACTGTTTCACGCATACGGGTTCTTTCGCGCTCAATGCGGCTCTCGGCGGCGCGGAGCATGTGACCGCGGTCGATGTGTCCGAAAGCGCGATAGCAATGGCGCGTGCAAATGCCGTGCGCAACGGACTTGACGGGAAGATGGACTTCATCGCGGCGGATGTGTTCGACCTGCTGCCGAAGCTTGAAGCGGAGGGCGGCAAGCCATATGATCTCATCATTCTCGACCCGCCGGCGTTTACAAAATCGCGCAGGACCGTCGGCAGCGCGCAGCGCGGATACAAGGAGATAAATCTGCGCGCGCTGAAGCTTCTGCCGCGCGGCGGATATTTCGCTACGGCCTCATGCAGCCACTTCATGCCGAACAGGCTCTTTGTAGAAATGCTCATGTCTGCCGCGCACGACGCGGGCGTTGAGCTGCGTCAGATTGAGGCCCGCCAGCAGGCGCCGGATCATCCGATACTCTGGAACGTTCCGGAGACCGACTATCTCAAGTTTTATATATTCCAGGTCGTGTGACGGCTTTGATACCGGCGATCCGGACGGCTCTGCCGTTGGGTTGTCCGTCAGGCTAATGAAGCCGTGCTGAGAATAGGGTAAATCATACTGCCTTATCCCCGGAACGGATCATGCCGTTCCGGGGATGAAGTTTTTATTGTACTCACGGGAAAAAAGTGATATGCTGTTATACGCCTATGAAAGGAAGTATGAACGATGAAAATAGTTGTATTAGGCGGCGGCGTGAGCTCTGAGCGTGAGGTATCGCTTGTTACCGGCACTTCTGTGTGCCGCGCGCTGAGAAGCCTTGGCCATAAGGCCATATTTGTTGATATGTTTATGGGGCTTGAGAACTATGACGGGCCGCTGGAAGACGCGTTTGACGTGCCCGACGGCTTCTGCGGCGACGTCGCGGTCGAGAGAATAGCTCCTGATATAGCCGCGGTCAAGGCCGCGCGTAAGCTCAAGAGCAATAGCCGCCTCGGCAAAAACGTGCTTGAGATCTGCCAGCTTGCCGAGTGCGTTTTCCTCGGCCTGCACGGCGAGGACGGCGAGGACGGAAAGATACAGGCCACACTTGATCTGCTCGGTGTGCCGTATACCGGTTCCGATCCGCTTTCGAGCGGCATGGCCATGGATAAGGCCGTAGCGAAAATCATAATGGAAGCTGCGGGCATCCGCACGCCTGAGTGGAGAGAGATAAATTATACCGAGGAGGACATTCCTGCGCTTGCCGCGGAGCTGCCGCTGCCCTGCGTTGTAAAGGCCGTCAACGGCGGTTCTTCTATTGGCGTTGTCATGCCGGAGACGAGGGAAGAGCTTGAGTCCGGTCTGCGCGAGGTGCTGAAGTACAGCAGCCGCGCGGTGGTGGAAAAGAAGATCAAGGGCCGTGAGATCACGGTGCCTGTGCTTGGGGAGAGATACCTCAACGCCATTGAGATCGTCCCGCCGGAGGGCGGCAGCTTTGATTATGTCGCAAAGTATCAGAGCGGAGACGAGGGAGCAAGGGAGATATGCCCTGCGCGCATTACGCCAGAGCAGCAGCGGGAGCTCGGCGAAGCTGCGCTGAAATTCCACCGCGCGCTTGGCCTGTCCGTCTATTCGCGCACGGACTTCATCCTTGACGACGACGGCAGAGGCTGGTGCCTTGAGGTGAACACCCTGCCGGGAATGACGCCGAACAGCCTTATACCCAAGGCGGCAAAGGCTGATGGTATGAGCTATGAGCAGCTTTGCGAGCGCATTGTGGAGCTCTCTTTGCAGGCGCGTGACGAGGGACGCTGAACACAGGCACAATTAACAATTTTGTGATGTTTTGAAGCGGCATTGTGATACAATCGCTTATTAGAAAATATTGATTAAGGTGAGCTAATGAGAGATCGTATTGCAAGGTTCATGGCGGGAAGAAACGGTAATGACCAGCTGAATATTTTTCTGCTTATTGTGGATATGGTGCTGCTTCTGCTGGCCAGTATTTTTTCCAGAAGCATAGGCAGCCTGCTGTATCCAATAGTGCTGGTTCTGCTCGTATATATATATTTCCGCATGTTTTCGCGCAACGTTTATAAACGCCGTGAGGAAAACGGTAAATATATCCGCATGAAGTACAAGGCCGCAGCGGCGTTCAGACTGCGCAGGGAGCGCTGGATACAGCGCAAGGACTATAAGTTCTTCATCTGCCCCTCGTGCCACACCAATCTGCGCGTTCCGCGCCATCGCGGGAAAATAAAAATAGTCTGCCGTAAATGCGGCACGTCGTTCTTCGGCAAGACCTGATATGTTCGGCTACCTTGCGGCTCAGCCCGGTACGTTGAGCGAGGAACAGTTCAGCCGGTACAGGGCGTGCTACTGCGGGCTGTGCAGGGCGCTCAAGGAACGTCACGGCCAGCTTGCGCGGCTGACGCTGAATTATGATCTGACTTTTGTCGTGCTGCTGCTCGGTTCGCTGTATGAGCCGGAGGAGGAATCCGGAGAGCTCAGGTGCATCGCGCATCCCACAAAGCCGCACGCATGGTGGACAAGTGAGATGACGGATTACGCTGCGGATATGAACGTGATGCTGGCCTATCTCAAATGCATGGATAACTGGGAGGACGACACGAGTCTGCCGTCGCTTGCGGAGGCCAACGCGCTGCGCGGCGCATACAATGAGCTTGCGGTCAAATATCCGCGCCAGCATGCGGCGATGGAGCGCTCTATTGCAGGTCTCAGCGCGCTTGAGAAGGCGCATGTTGAGGATGCGGACGCCGCTGCTGCAACGTTTGGCGAGCTGATGGCCGAGGCGCTTGTGTACCGGGAGAACCGCTGGAGCGGTACGCTCCGCTCAATGGGAACAGCGTTGGGCAAATTTGTGTATATAATGGATGCGGTGATGGATCTGGATTCGGATACGCTGCATAATAGCTATAATCCTTTCCGGCGCTATTACGGGCTGGATAATGAGCAGCGCTTCCGTGATATTCTGAAAATGCTGCTCTCCGAATGCATATACTATTTTGACAAGCTTCCTCTGGTGCAGGATGTGGATATTCTCAAAAATATCCTGTGCTTTGGCCTGTGGCAGCAGTTTGAGGCAAAATTCTCAAAGAAGAAAGGGAAAACGGATGTATCAGGACCCGTATAAAGTCCTCGGTGTGTCGCCGGACGCCTCTGATGAGGAGATAAAAAAAGCATACAGGGATCTGACAAAGAAGTACCATCCGGATCTCAACCCCAACGATCCCGAGGCCGCAAAGAAAATGAACGAGATCAACGCCGCATATGACCAGATCAAGAACGGCACTGCGCAGCAGACGGCCGGTCAGGGCTACGGCGCTTACGGCAATTATGGCGGCTACGGCGGTCAGGGCAGCGGCTATGCAAACCAGAGCTATGGCTGGAGCAGCTGGGGCGGCCCGTGGGGAGATTGGAGCGATTTTGCCGGCGCACGGCAGACCGAACGCAGCGAATACACCGCCGCAAAAAACTACATCCGCAACGGTATGTATAAAGAGGCGGTCAATGCGCTCTCCGGCGTGCCGGTATCTGAGCGCGACGGAAAGTGGTATTATCTCCACGCTGGCGCGAACATGTATATGGGAAATAAGATCGCTGCGCTTGAATCCGCCAAGAGGGCGGTCGAGATAGAGCCGGGCAACGAGGAATACCGCCGGCTTCTCGAACAGCTTCAAAGCGGCGGGGATTTTTATGATAATTACACCACGCAGTACAGCACCGGTTTGAGCACAGATAAGCTCTGTCTTACCATGTGCGCGCTCAACGCCTGTCTGGGGCCGAGCTGCGGCTACCACTTCTTCTGCTGCTGAAAATATAAAATCATATAACGATACGTAAAAGGGACGCTTTCCGCGTCCCTTTTCGATTTTCAAAAAAGCGCTTGAATGTAGTTTTCCTCAAATTCCGTCAGTGCGGCAAAATCCATTGCGGCTTTATAATATTCCTCAAGCTCGTCATGCAGCGCCTTTGCCCGGCTGAGCCGCGCCAGCGCCATTGCGGTCAGTTGGCCGTCAAGCTGACGTCCTTCCCTGATCTCCGCGCGGTACGGCTTCAGCGCCGCGGCATCCAGCATGGCATCCAGCCTTATCCGCCGAACCCCGGAAATATCGTAACCGCCGGAAACAAAGCCGAGCGACCATCCCGGCAGCAGCACCGCGTCATAAAGCTCCGGATCGAGCGGACTGCGGCAGATAAGGCGGTCGGAACCAAGCGCCCTTGCCTCGTCGGCCGCGATTTTCAGCGCCAGATCAGCACCGCCGGGCAGCCCGTCAAATTGGTATACAAGTTTACATAATTTCGAGACTTCGCTGTTCAGATACAGCTCTCCGGCGCAGCTGAGCGCGTGCAGAAAACACTGCCGTGTTCCGCCGCTGCCGGTCTCGTCCTTTGGCTTCTGCCTTTTCAGTATATTCCTGATCCGGCGGCGCAGAGCCTCACACTGCTCTTCTCTCAGAAGCGGTGGAATACAGGCCTCACGCAGTGCGGCAGAGGAGGCGAGAAAACTGTAGGCCGCGCCGTATTCGGATTTGTAGCCGTCATATATTTGGTTTACATAAAAACATGATTGACTGCTGAACGGCAGACTGCAAAATTCGGCTAGGTTTACATAATTACTATCTGAGCCAATATGCCGCGGTTCAATGACGTGCGGTGCGGTGCCGTCGACCCAGCCGCGGTGCAGTTCGGGTATGTACACTCCGTCGAGAGAATCAGGATCGCCGGAGCACAGCACGTATTCTGCATCCAGCCCGCGTTCCTCGGCCGCTGCGCCTATCCTGCGCATGAAGCCCGATTTCCCTGTACCCGGCCCGCCTTTTATTATGGTCAGATAATCCGAGCCGCTGCGGCAGAAGCCGTCATATAGAGAGAAAAAGCCGCTCTTTGTGTTTGCCCCGAGAAAATATGAAAAATTCAATCGTACAAGCCTCCCTTTGCTTTATATCATATGATATGTGCATTTTTCCCGGATTGACATTAAATAAGCCTGCAATTATAATTTGTTCATCACGAGAAAGAGGCGAGAAATGTACAGATATATTTTGTTTGACTTTGACGGCACGGTTTTTGACACGCTGGAGGGTATTACGAAATCAGTCCGCTATGCGATAAATAAGCGCGGCATGGATGCGGAGCTCTCATCGCTGCGCTGCTTTGCAGGGCCGCCGCTTTATGATATGTATCTTGAGCACTTCGGCGGTACTGCTGAAGAAGCGGAGCAGTTTGTTGAGGACTACCGCGAGCGCTATACCGGCATTGGGCTTTATGAGTGCCGGGTTTTCCCCGGAATGAGGGAGCTGCTGACGGAGCTGCGCGCCGCCGGGCGCATGACCGCTGTGGCGACGCTCAAGCCGCAGTATCTTGCAGAGACGCTGCTGCAGCGGGAGGGAATGACCGGACTTTTCGATGCGATCTGCGGCAGCGGCGTTGAGGGACATGATAATACGAAGAGGGAATCCATCCTGCGCGTTATGCGCGCTATGGGAGCGCCGGCGGAGGAGACTGTGCTTGTCGGCGATACAAAGTATGACATGACCGGCGCGCACCAGTGCGGGATAACGGCAGTCGGTGTGGGCTATGGCTACGCCGCGCCCGGTGAGCTTGAGGCAGCCGGCGCGGATGTGATAGTGCCTGATATGGCGGCTCTGCGCAGCTGGCTTTTTGAGAATTGAATAATAAAAAATGCAGGCCCGGAGCCTGCATTTTTATATGTCTATCGTTATCACGCTTACGCCTTCACGCTGGGCATACAGGATCGTGTTCATTGTCCCGCCCGGGCGGCCGTTATAGCAGCACAGCAGCAGGGAAGAATGATCCACCATATAGCGGTTGCGCTGCATCATGCATTCGGGCGTGTAGCACACGGACAGCACTGTCACCTTGTCGCACTGATCTATCAGCCTGTTGTATTTTTCACGCTGCCAGCGGTTCCAGCGGTCAGGCTGAGTGCCGCAGGGTACCGCGGCTTCGAGCGTTATGTCCGGGTGGGCTTTTTTCATTTCAAGCACAGCTTCGGCAAAGTACATGTCGCAGCCTATGGCCATTCCGCATATATAATGCCGGTATCCCGCCTGATATGTCCCCTCAAGCCGCATTGCAAGCTCCTCTTTGAGGGCGGTGCAGCGCGGATCTTCTTCATTCAGCCTCCAGGGGAGCTTTGCGGGACGATGGCCTGAAAAGCAGCAGCTTGTTTTCCTTTGTTCCATGACGCACCTCACGGAATATATGTATGCGAACAGTATAATATTTTATTTCCCTGTTGTCAAAGCAAGAATGTTGTGTTATAATAATACCGTCTTCAGGGCAGGGTGAGCGCGCAGGCGCGATTCCCGACCGGCGGTAAAGTCCGCAAGCTGTGATGCAGCATGATCCGGTGCAACTCCGGGACCGACAGTACAGTCTGGATGGAAGAAGATGCGTATAACACCTTTTTCGTATATCAACGCCTGAAGATACTATATCTTTGGGCGTTTTTTTCGCCCGGAAAAGGAGTATCTTTTATGGAAAACCTCAGCTTCATCCTCATGAGCGTGTTTGTGATCGCGCTCATCATCGTCGTGTCTCTTGTCGCCGAAAAGCGGCTGTGCAAGGACCGGAAACAGTTCTCGAACACGCACTATATCAGCTATATTGCAATATTTGCAGCCATAGCCGGCGTGCTGATGACGGTCGAGATCCCGCTGTTCTTTGCGCCCGGCTTCTATAAGCTCGATGTGAGCGAGATGCCGGTGCTCATCTGCACATTTTACCTCGGGCCTGTAGCCGGTGTTGTGTGCGAGCTGGTCAAGGTGATGGTAAAGCTGCTGATAAAAGGCACGACGACAGCCTTTGTCGGTGATTTTGCAAATTTCGTCGTCGGCTGCTCGTTCATTCTTCCCGCGAGCGTGATATACCACGCAAAGCCCGGCAAGAAGACCGCGCTTATCGGCATGGCCGCCGGCACGCTTATTCTTACCGTGTTCGGCAGCATCTTCAACGGCGTCTACCTCATCCCGAAGTTCGCAGAACTCTACGGCATGCCTATGGATGTGATCGTCGGCATGGGGACAAAGGTCAATTCTGCGATCACGGATGTGACGACGCTTGTCGCCTTTGCCGTCGTTCCGTTCAACCTCCTCAAGGGTGTCGTTGTTTCCGCGCTCACGTTCCTGCTTTATAAGCGCATCTCGCCCATACTTCACAAGAACGATGCCAAGCGCATACAGCGCCGCGAGCAGGGCCGTCAGGGCCTCAAGGCGGCGAACTGACCACCTTGCGCAGCCGCAGCAGGCTCAGGACAAAATTCAATATCTCCGTGAAATAGATAATGCCGATATAGGCGGCCAGCGCATATTTAGGCAGCAGCCACCATACGAGAAGCAGCCCCGTGAGCGCGTCGAGGATATTTATCCCCATGCTCCAGACCTGCTGTCCAAGGCCCTTGAGGCAGCCGTCTATGGTCATGTCCGTATACATCACGGGGACGAGAGGAGCGAGAAGCCGGATATAGTGTCCGGCTTCTCCGCTTTTATATACGGCGAGGCCGAGCATATCGGAGAAAACGAAGAGGAATAGTCCGACGAGGGCGGAAAATTCAGTACTCGTTTTGAACAGCCGCCATGTCACGGTGCGTATTTCGCGCCTGTCGCCCTGAACCTGCGCCTCGGTGAGCTCAGGCACTATGAGCTCCGCAACGGCGGACATGATGCAGGACGGGAAGAATATTATCGGCAGGACCATGCCCTGAATAGTCCCGTAGCCGGAGAGCGCGCCGTCGGCGGAGTAGCCTGCGGCTCTGAGGCCGCGCGGCACAAGGAGATGCTGAACCGTGGTCAGGGCGCTGCGGGCGTAGGCGGAGAACGCGAGCGGCAGCGCGATCTTCAGCATGCGCGCGGTCAGCCGTTCGCCGGGACAGCAGTCAGAGTAATGCCGCCGCCTGTCGTTGAGATAAACGATCAGCATGAGCACAAGAGATATTATGTCGGCGCTCAGCCGTCCCACGGTCACGGCAGCGCAGCTGAGTTCAATATCGCTCAGCGGGACGCGCGAGAGGCACAGGGCGACAAGCGCAATGCCGATGAGCTGCTCTATAAGATGCACGAGGCTTGGCTTCCACACGCGCCCGCAGGCGGTGAAATAGCCGGACATGGAGGCGCATAGCGCGGCGCACGGCATGCTGAACGCACTCAGCCGCAGCGAGCGTACCGTGCGCGCGTCGCCTATCCATAGAAAACCGATCGGCTCGGCGAGAAACCAGAGTATTGCGCCTGCTGCAAGCCCGAAGAAGAGCCCGTAAGCGGTGCAGCGGCGCATTGCAGGGCCTACGCCGCTGCAGTGCTGCCCGCCGAGCTCCTCCGACACAAGGCGGGTTGAGGCAAAGCGTATTCCGGATATTGCAAAGGTCAGCATGAGATTAGTCACCGACAGCACGAGCTGGTAAAGCCCGATTCCGGCGGAGCTTATCCGCCCGACAAGCCATACCTGAAAGGCAATGCCGATGCAGCTCATCAGCAGGGATGTGGCTGTGAGAAGAAATGTGTTGTATATAAGCCGTCTTTTTTGAATCATGCGCAGCCCTCCGGACAGGACGTTGTGTCCTCTTTCAAGTCTATGCGCGTTGTCCGCGCGACTTGTCCGGAATCCTGCGGGTGAGCATGGAAAACCTTTTTATAACGGACAAAACGGCAGAATTTTTTGCAGCTCGTGTGTGCTGACGCTATACGCAGCCGGAAAAAACTATGAGTAGATCGACCGTGCCTGCATTTTCAGAAGCATGGCATTTGAACTCGTGCTATGGTATAATAAAAACACTGTGCTAAAGAATAGCGAACGGTGCCGCATGCCGAAAAATGGAGAGGCCGTTGTCTGAGCTTGCAGGAATATTTGAGTTGATTTCAGCGGAGGAGTATGCAATGCATATTGTAGAAGCAAAAGGGATTCTGTCCGCAAAAAATGGGATGAATTTATATCGCGGCTGCTCTCATGGCTGCATATATTGTGATTCGAGAAGCAGCTGCTATCACATGGATCACAATTTTGAGGATATAGAAGTCAAAGGGAATGCCATTGAACTGCTGGAAGCCGCTTTGAAACGAAAACGCTCAAAGTGTATGCTGGGGACGGGGTCAATGACCGACCCGTATATTCCGCTTGAGCGTGAAATCGGAAATGTGCGTAAAGCATTGGCGCTGGCAAAGCGATATGGCTTTGGTTTTTCTGTTATAACCAAGTCCGATTTGATATTACGTGATCTTGATTTGCTGCGAGCCATCAACGAAGAAACAAAATGTGTAGTGCAAATGACGCTGACCACATATGACGAGGAATTGTGCAGGAAGATAGAACCGAATGTGTGTACGACGAGAGCACGGTTTGAAGTGCTGAAAGAGCTGCATCGCGCGGGCATACCTACAGTCGTGTGGTTTTGTCCTGTTCTGCCGTTTATCAACGATACGGAGGAAAATGTCAGCGGCATCCTGAATTACTGCATTGAGGCCGGCGTTTACGGCGTTATCTGCTTCGGGATGGGATTGACGCTCAGAGAAGGGAACCGCGAATACTTTTTCAAACAGCTGGATCGACTGTTCCCCAATATGAAAGAGAAATATTTGCAGACCTACGGCATGCAATATCAGGTCACCAGCCCTAAGAACCACGAGCTTATGAAGCTGTTTCATCATACTTGCGAGAGTAACGGGATCGTGCATGATAATCAAAAGATTTTCAAGTATTTAAATACTTTTGAGGTGAAATGCGGCAACGCTCAGATGAGCTTGTTTGACATATAATATTTTGAATACGCCGTGCATTATTCCCAGCAAGCTGCCAAAAAGGACGATTGTATATAGCTCTTTAAGAATATGAAAAATGCCAAAGAACCCGTATACAGCAGAAGCTACGGGAAGGAAGATATGGTGAAAGAAACCCAGGAGGGGTGTCTTTCACGTCCAATAAGAAAAAATCTGAACTTTTTTGAAAGTTCAGATTTCCAAGCAGACTGGCAAAAATGATTTTTTGACAGTCTGAAATGCACATTCCGGCTTTGAAGCCGGAATGTGCATTTTTCTTGTTTGAAGTTTAATCCATAGTATCAGAGGACCCGCTAAATCGCAGCGTGAATGGAACTTCAGTCATTCTTTTTGCGCTTCGCGGTGATACTCAGTGCCGCGCCTGCACCAAGGGCGGACAGCGCCATCAGCGCAGCCCAGATACCGGCATGACTGTTGTCACCGGTCTTGGGGATAGTCGGGTCATAGATAGTGGATCTGATAATGGTAAGCGAACCGGGAACGAGCTTCACGTCGTAATATGCGCTCACGTCATTGCCGGAGGCATCGGTAATTGAAATATTTGTGCCGTCAAAGTTACCGAGCCAACTGCCGGGATACAGTCCCTCAGCCCTGTAGCTGATACCGCTGCACTCGTGACCGGAGAGCAAACCGCTGACGGAATAACTGTAGACGCCCTGCGTGCGGCCGGTGTAGAGCTTTGTTGCGCTGCCGCCGGTAACGGTGAGAGTCCTTTTTGTGACGGTCAGCGTGCCTTCGGCATAGGTGATGTCGTAGTTGCCGGTGACATCATCACCTGCGACGTTGACTATCTTTGCCTCCGAGGCCACATTGGCGCTGCTGCCTATCTCCGTCTGACTGCCGCTCACGGTAACGCTGGCGACAGATTCTCCTGCGGCGAGTATGGCCTTGTCATAGGAGTATCCGCTGTCGGTAAGCGGTGTGCCGTCATACTGCTTCTCGGCGCTGTTTGCGGTTATCGTCAGGGGCTGTGCTTTTACGGTCAGAGTACCTTTGGCATAGCTGAGGACATAGCTATCGGTGACGTCATTACCTGCGGCGTTGATTATCCGTCCGTCTTCGGCGATATTGTCGCTGCTGCCGACGCTGGTCTGGCTGCCGCTGACAGTGACGCTGTTATCAGCAAGTCTGTCACCCTCAGCGAGACCGGCAGCAGTGCAGCCGTGGTCGGAGAGCTCTTTACCGTCGTAGAACTTTTCTGCGCTGTTGGCGGTTATAATTACTTGGAGCTCGCCCGCGCCGCGCTTTGTAACAGTCAGCGTGCCAGGAGCAGACTCAATGGAGTAATTGCCCGCCTTGGTGCCGTCGGTCAATTCGTAGGAAAAGCTGTTTTCGCTGCTTCCGGCAACGGTCTGACTGCCGGTGACATTGCAGCTCACGCCTTCGCCGTCAACAAAACCGTCGCCGCTTACAGTGATTTTGTCGTTGGTAAGAGGCTCGCCGTCATAGACCTTTTCATCTGAAGCGGAGGTAAGGGTCACATTGCGTTTTTTGATCTCAAGAAGACCGTCATTGACCTTGGCGACAATGTATTTTTGGGTGTCGTCGATCCTGCCGACAGCGCCGGCGGAGAATACTGCGGGATATTCATCCGCATCGGTGCCGCTGGCACCGGCTGTGACGCCTGAGAACTCTATGCCTTTGGGAGCGCCGGTATAGCCGGAAACGGACTTTTCTTTGCCGTCATAGGTGAAGGTGCCGCTGTTTGCCGTCAGCTCAACATTCTTATAATAATAGAATATGATGACGTTTTCACCGGGGCCTATGGTTATAGACTTCGTTTCGGAGCTTACGGGCGTGTACCCGGCGGCAGCGACAGGGGATCTGGAGAGCGTTTGCCCGGCTTCCATGCTTCCGGTCTCATCAGCGGCGACCTCGGTAGTGGTTCCGTTCCAATAGTAGTGTACGGTATAGTCTGCGACGCCGAGCTTGAAGTACAGCTTCAGGACGAGCGAACCGTCCGCTGCAACAGTACCGGAGAAAATATTTGCCGCATCTGTATCAAGCACGTATTTTCCGCCGTCCTTTGCGGCTTTGTCCGCATCGGTCACGGAAACTGTGCTGTCAGTTGTTCCGGTGCGGGGATCGGAGTAATACGGCGCATCGGGATAGGAGCCGTCCGGCGCCTGACGATAGAACTCGACAGTGTAAGCCGTGTCGGTGTTCGCAGTCCAGACAGCGTAAAGGTCGTTGCCGGGTACCGCATCTGCCAGCACGCCATCGCCGGGATTATACTCGGCTGCGCCTCCGACCGTCTTGCTCCAGCCTGTGAAGCTGTAGCCGGGTCTTGCGGGAAGGCCGGTGGCGTCATAGCCAAGCACGGTATGTGTGCCGTTGCTGCGTATCGGATCGGTGGTATAAACGGCGTCAGTGCCGAAATTGCTGTGATAAATAACGGTAACTTCGGTTGGAACATCGCCCCAGACCGCATACAGCGTGACGTCAGCGCCGTTGATGGGGATCTCGTCGTTGGGCCGGTATTCGACTGAGCCGTCTTTACTGGCTGACCAGCCGAGAAACACCTTGCCTGAATTGGCAAGATCGCCGGGGAGCTGTGCGGCGGCATATGTGCCGTCGGTATATTTCCTGTTGTCGACCGGCGCCGTGCCCGATGTAGCGCCGTTTGCGTCATATATGACGCTGCGCCGGTTGGTGTTGCCGGTCCTGGGGTAGAGATTATAATCCCGGCGTATCTCGGTATCGAAGCTGAATGGTATGTTCCCATCGGTGACCCAGCCCAGAAGCTGATGTCCTTCGGAAAGGCCAAGCTGATTTTCGGCAGGCATATCGCCGGAGTCCAGCTTGCTTCCGTGAGGAACGGTCTTTGTGCCGATAACGTTGCCGTTGGCATCATACACGGTTACCGTATGCACGGGTGCGGCCCAACGGGCGTAGACAGTAATGTTCTGCGCGGGCATGGTTTTGCCGCTGAAGTCATAGGGCTGAGTACCCGCAGGATCGGCGTACCAGCCGTCGAAGATATAGCCCTCTTTACCGGCGGGAGGCGTGGTGAGCCTATATTCACCGGCGCCTGAAATATCTGCCTGATACTTGAAAGCTTCGGTGTTGACTGTTTCGCCATTGTTCACGAATACGACATTATAGCTGTTGCGGGTATAATAGAATCTGGCATTGTTGTATCTGCCGCCGTTTTTTGTGCCACTGGCATATGTGAATCCGGTTATTGCGTATTTGTCTTCCTTTGTCACCGTGTATCCGGTTCCGGGGCTTGTGTCAGAGTGGTGGAGCTTATATGTTATGCCGCCGGCAGTTGCTGTGCCGGACTCGCCGGGCAGCACCTCAACATAATAATACGCCGTTTCGCTGCCGTTTCCGGTTTTCGGCCCGTAGAAAGTGCTGCCGTTGAGCGGCATGGTATCAATGTTGCACTGATAAGTATTTCCGCGGTCAGAAACCGACCAGCTGTTGCTTCCGTTATATGTCGGCCATTTGTCGCTGATATTTGCTCCGTACTTCGCCGTAATACGGAGTGACGTGTATTCTTTGGAGCCGGTAATGTAGCCGGAATAACTGTAAAATTTTATCTCATAGACATTGCGCTTATAATAGACGTTGACAACGGTCCCGCCGTCTCCGGCAATGGTCTGCTGAGTGATCTCCTGCGCGGTAAAGCCGGGATAGGATTTGACGCTGGCGCCGGTCAGAGCGCCGGTCATGCCGGAACCGGTCTCGCTCTCTTTGTAGGAGAATTCGTCGTCATCGGCATTTTCAAGCCAGTGGATAACGGTATAGTTGACTTTCGCGGCTTTCCATACCGCCTTGAGCGTTATATTTGCGGTCAGCTCGGAGTTGAAATCAAATGCAGAGCCGTCGAGCGTCCAGCCGTCAAAGTCATAACCGGGCTTGGAGGGCGCGGCGGGACTCACCGCGGTATGCCCGCTGAGTACAAACTGAGGCTCGATGTAGCTGCCGCCGTCGGAATCGAAGCTGACCCAAACGCCGCTCTCGACTTTGGGATAAAGTTCGATGTCGCTGTCGCTGACAGTGACAGCGCTGCCGGCAGGCTGAGTGAGCCCGGCATCGAAATACCAGCCCGTAATTGCCTCCGTCGGCCCGACGGGGAATGTGACGCCGGTGCCGACAACGGTGCCGCTTTCGCCCTGAACGGTAGAGCAGACCGTGCCGGAATTGTTATAGAAGCGCACATTGTAGAGGGGCACGATAACTGCGGTAACAGTGATTTCGGCAGTCTCTGCAACAGTGACGGGAGTGTCGAAGGGGACGTCCGGCTCCCAGCGCTTGAAGCTCTGGTTTTCGCTGAGCGTCACTTCGGGCCTGAAAAGGCTCTCGCCGTTCTTGACGGTCTGTGTGCTTACCGTATTGCCGTTAACAACAAAAGTGTATGTGACGTGAGGTACATCAGGATCTATTATACTGGTCACGGATATGCCGCCGGGTAGGATCTGAGCCAGAAAACCCTTGAGCGCATCCTTGGAGCTTGGCGTTTTATCTTCCTGCGCCGGCGCCTCGGGAGCTGCGGATTCTTCCGGCGGCTCGGACTCCGCGGAGGGAGCGGGATCACCGCCGGCCCCAGGCTTCCGGACAGGATCGGTATCCTCCGCAAGCGCTGCTTTTTCGTTTTCCCCTGCGGGGGAAACGCCGGAATCGTCTGTATCCTGCTGTGCGGACACGTTTGCCGCAACGCCCGGCTGCAAGCCTTCGGCGAATGCCGCGAACGGCATCAGCGACAGGCACATGCACAGCACGAGCAGAATACTGAGAAATCTTTTTTTCATATTCAAGCCTCCTTATAAGATATACATGTTTTAACTTCTCTTTTCCCCGTGGATCGTACCGCGCGGAGCGGGGAGAGCCCCGGCGCGGACACCCGGTTACATTTATTGATTATATCAGTAGTGAGTAAATAATACAACATGATTTTTGTGGAAAGCGTATACGCACTGACGGCTTCTGCCGTCAGAATTGAAAACCCGAAAAGACATAATATAGTTTACATAATCTAAATATGAGCGCTGAGTTCCCGGACTCTTGAAATAAGTGTGCGAAAGTGCTATAATATCTCATCATTTCAGCACGAAAGGCTGGTGTGTACATAGAATGAAAAGAAAAACGCTTTGGATAATTACGATGGCTATGCTCAGCCTGATACTCTATACTATAGTTATCTCCAGAATGAACAGACAGACGAACGTTATCTTCGGCGGAGTGGACGGCGCTTATGTCAGCTCTGACAGCGTCACGTTTTCCGATCCGAACGCCTCTGCCGAAACGCCGGAGCCGACGGAGAATATATGGCCCGATATTGACATCACGCTGGACATTTATTCTGTTGTTAATGACGACAACCTCCTTTCCTCAGCGTATACACCGGAGGTCACAAGGATCGAGATAACGAAATACATGCAGTTCCGCGTCGACCATGTAGGCGAGCTGAACGATATGCTGGACGCTATGATCGAGGCCGGATTTTCACCGTATGTCGCGGGCGCGTACAGAACATATTCGTATCAGAGCCAGATGTTCAACACGAAGGCAAGTCAGATAGCTTATGAGATGACCGGCGGCAAGACGGTTGATTATACCGACCCCATATATCAGGAGGCGGTCGAGGAGGCCAAAAAGATCACGATGATGCCCGGCGCGAGCGAGCATCAGCTTGGCCTTGCGGTCGACCTGCTCGACAGACAGCGCTCAAGGCTCGTGTACGAGGATATGGACCCTGACTTCTTCGCATGGCTGGACGAGCACTGCTGGGAGTACGGCTTCATCAAGCGCTATCCGACGCGCAAGCTCCTTCTGACCGGTTGGGATGAGCCATGGCATTACCGCTATGTCGGCAAGGAAGCGGCAAAATTCATTATGGAGCAGGGAATATGTCTTGAAGAATTTGTCGCGCATTATGACTCCAACTTCAGCTATTGACGCACCCGGCAGGCTTTTTCAAAAAAAGCTTGCAATATAAGCCGCGCGGTGTTATTATCTATTTGTAAGGATTGTTTTTCTCAGAGTGGGTCGCGGCCCACTCTTTTTTGTGAGACTTTTGAGGCAGCTAAAATTTTCCCGCACGTCGGACGGCGGAACAAAATACCATTTGAAAGGACGTATCAAATGAGCAGGATAACTGACAGCGTGACGGAGCTTGCAAGGCCGGTGGTCGAACAGGCGGGGTGCACGCTCTGGGATGTCGAGTATGTCCGAGAGGCGGGTACATGGTATCTGCGCGTGTTCATCGACAAGGAGGGCGGCGTTTCCATAGACGATTGCGAGGTGATCAGCCGCGCGCTTGACCCGATACTTGACGAAGCCGATCCTGTCCCTGACAGCTATGTTTTTGAAGTCGGCTCGGCCGGCGCGGAGAGGGAGCTCAAGCGCCCGGGCGACTTTCAGCAGTTTACCGGCAGCGAGGTCGAGCTCAGACTGTATCAGCCGCTGGAGGGCAGCAAGAGCTTTGTCGGCACGCTCAAGTCATATGATGAGGATGGGACGGTCACCATCACTGTAGGCAAAAAGGATATGAGCTTTACCAGGGCGCAGACCGCACAGGTCAGGCTCCACGTTTCAATATAAAAATATTTCTGCAAGAGAAGCAACAAACAGAATGGAGATTTTGAAATGAACGCAGAATTTTTCGAGGCAGTAGAGGATATAGAAAAGGAAAAAGGCATCCCCAGGGCCTATATGTACGACAAGATAAAGCAGGCTATGCTGGCCGCTTTCCGGCGTGACAATCCCGAATGTGAGGATAATGTTGAAGTTATTCTCGAAGAGGATAAAAAGCGTATCGACATGAACGTCAATAAGACGGTCGTGGACGAGGTCGAGGATCCCTCCCATGAGATAAATCTTGAAGCGGCGAAGAAGATAAGCCGCCGCGCCAAGATCGGCGATATACTGCCGATCCCGGTCGAGACCAAGAAGTTCGGCCGCATTGCGGCTCAGGCTGCAAAGCAGGTCATCATTCAGGGCATCCGTGAGGCGGAGCGCGGCATAATCTATGAAGAGTTCACCTCCAAGGAGCATGAGATACTTACCGGTATTGTGTCTCATATCGAGCCGAGAAACGGCGCGGTGTCCATCCGCATCGCATCCAACAGCGAGTATACCGAGGCCATGCTCTCTCCGAACGAGCGCATAAAGACCGAGGAACTCAAGGAAGGCGACCGTATAAAGGTCTATGTCGTCGAGGTAAGGAATTCTACCCGCGGCCCGCAGGTGCTCATAAGCCGTACCCACCCCGGCCTTGTAAAGCGCCTTTTCGAGCTTGAGGTCCCCGAAATATACGACGGCACGGTTGAAATCAAGTCTATCGCGCGCGAGGCAGGCAGCCGCACTAAGATGGCCGTGTGGTCCGCGGATCCCGACGTCGATCCTATCGGCGCATGCGTCGGCCCCAAGGGCGGCCGCGTTGCAAGCATCGTCAATGAGCTCAACGGCGAGAAGATAGATATAGTAAAGTACAGCGAGAGTCCCGAGGAGTATATCGCAGCGGCGCTGTCCCCGTCCGAAGTGGTAAGCGTTACCATGATGGACGACGGCAAGAGCTGCCGCGTCATCGTCCCCGATTCTCAGCTCTCTCTCGCTATCGGCAAGGAGGGGCAGAATGCCCGTCTGGCGGCAAAGCTCACCGGCTATAAGATAGACATCAAGCCGGAATCCGAGGCGTAAGCCGGAATTCCTGATATAAAGGAGGCGGCAGCAATGCAGAAAAAAATACCGATGCGGCAATGTCTTGGCTGCCGCGAGATGAAGCCCAAACGGGAGCTCATCCGTGTGGTGCGTTCGCCCGAGGGTGAGATCAGTCTGGACTTCAAGGGCAAGGCATCCGGCAGAGGGGCGTATGTATGCCCCAATCCTGCGTGCCTGAAAAAGGCGGTTAAGGCGCGTGCGCTGGAGAGGGCGTTTTCCGCGCAGATACCGCCGGAGGTATATGAAAAACTGAATGAAGAAATGGAGGCCGGAGTGTGAGTGAGAGACTTCTGAATATGCTCGGCCTTATGAGGAAAGCCGGCGCGATCGAGATCGGCGAAACGAACACCGGCGGCATATGCCGTGCGGGAAAGGCGAAGCTTCTGCTGCTTGCGGCGGATGCGTCGGAGAATGCGCAGAGCCGCGCTTCGGGCTTTGTGAGAGGCCGTAATGTGATCACGGTGAAGCTGCCTTTCACGAAGAGCGAGGTGTCGGCACATGTTGGGCTTAACGGATGCTCGATGGCCGCAGTGACGGACATCGGTTTCGCAAACGCTTTTATTAAGGCTCTCTCGCAGGAATACCCCGGCGTATATGATGAATGTGCGTCCGAGGTGGAGCAGCGCTTTTCAAAGGCTGAACGCCGGAAGAAAGAAGCTGCGGCCCATGAGAGAAACAAGAGGAACGGAAAAAGGAGGACTAACGTATGAGCATGATGAAGTACAGGGTGCATGAGGTGGCAAAGGATTTTAATGTGGCGTCAAAGGTGATCGCGCAGATCCTCACCGATTATGCGACTACGCCGAAGAACCATATGCAGGTTCTTGAGACGCCGGAGCTCGACGTTATCTTCGAGTATATGACGCAGCACAATCAGGCCAAGAGCCTTGAGGAGATATTCACCGTGAAGCCCCAGCCGGCAAATAAGCCTGCGGAGAAGAAGCCGGCGGAGCAGACGAAAGCGGCGCAGCCGGCAAATAAGCTCGCAGAGAAGAAGCCTGCTGCCGGTGCGGCCCCCGCGGCACAGCAGAATACCCAGCAGCCTGCGGCGCAGAAAAAGCCCGACAAGCCGCATGTCCCGCGTCAGGTCGCTGAAAAGCGCGTGGTCGATACCCGCGGCGGCTCGGCGGTCAATATTGAAAAGTATAACGAGAAGTTTGAAGATATGGCCGGCATAAAGGCCGAGAAGGACAGCAATCTTCGCCGCGGCAACAAGGAGAAGATCACCAGCAAGGCAAAGCAGCGCACGAGCCAGCAGATGGCATCGGCAAAGCGCCGTCAGGAAGAGCGCGACAAGATGAATAAGCTTCAGCTCGAGATAGCCAAGAAGCAGCAGCTCAAGGTCGAGATCCCTGATGAGATCAGCGTCGGCGAGCTTGCCTCCCGCATGAAGAAGACGGCGTCTGAGGTCATAAAGCAGCTTTTCAAGATGGGTGTTTTCGCGTCCGTTTCGGAGATAATAGACTATGACACTGCGGCTCTGGTAGCAATGGAGCTTGGCTGCAAGGTCGAGAAAGAAGTCATCGTCACGGTCGAGGAAAAGCTTATTGACGATCATGAGGATAAGCCCGAAGACCTCGTGCCGAGAGCGCCTGTCGTCGTTGTCATGGGTCATGTCGACCACGGCAAAACCTCGCTTCTGGACTATATCCGTCACGCAAATGTTGTCTCCGGCGAAGCCGGCGGCATCACGCAGCATATCGGCGCTTACACCGTTGAGATAAACGGCAGCCCTATAACTTTCCTTGATACTCCGGGTCACGAGGCGTTCACCTCCATGCGCGCCCGCGGCGCAATGGTCACTGATATTGCGATCCTTGTCGTTGCGGCTGACGACGGCATAATGCCGCAGACCATTGAAAGCATCAATCATGCCAAGGCAGCCGGGATTCCGGTCGTCGTGGCGATAAATAAAATGGATACGGTCGGTGCAAACCCCGAGCGTATCAAGCAGCAGCTCACCGAGTATGACCTCGTCTCCGAGGATTGGGGCGGCGATACGATCATCTGCCCGATCTCTGCGAAGACCGGTATGGGTATCGAAAACCTCCTTGAAAACCTCGTCATTCTTGCAGAGGTTCAGGAGCTCAAGGCCAATCCCAACCGCGCCGCAAAGGGCACCGTTATCGAGGCCCGCCTCGACAAGGGCCGCGGCCCGATAATGACCGTTCTTGTGCAGAACGGTACGCTGCATCTCGGCGACATCATCATCGCAGGCACCAGCGTCGGCCGTGTGCGCACGATGATAAACGACAAGGGAGCGCGCGTGAACGCTGCGGGCCCGTCCACTCCTGTTGAAATCTCCGGCCTGTCCGAGGTTCCGAGCGCTGGCGATGTGTTCAACGCCGTCGCGGATGAGCGTATGGCCAGAGAGCTTGCCGAGGAGCGCCGCATACAGCAGACGAACAACTCCATGGGCGGGGCAAAGAAGGTAAGCCTTGAGGATCTGTTCAGCCAGATCCAGGCCGGCGAGATGAAGACGCTCAACATCATCGTCAAGGCGGATGTTCAGGGCTCTGCCGAGGCTGTCAAGGCGTCGCTTGAGAAGCTGACCAACGATGAGGTCCGCGTAAAGGTCATTCACAGCGCAGTCGGCGCGATAAATGAATCCGACGTCATGCTTGCAGCCACATCCGGCGCGATCATTGTCGGCTTCAACGTCCGCCCGGACAACGCCGCACGCGACAGCGCCGTGCGCAGCCATGTGGATATGCGTATGTACCGCGTCATATATGACTGCATCAACGAGATCGAGGCCGCTATGAAGGGCATGCTCGCTCCGCAGTTCAAGGAGGTCATCATAGGCCATGCCGAGGTGCGCGAGACCTATAAGGTCTCCAAAGTCGGCACCGTCTGCGGCTGCTACTGCACCGACGGCAAGATCCAGCGCGGCTGTCAGGTTCGCGTCCTGCGCGACAATATCGTCATCCACGAGGGCGAGCTGGCATCGCTGCGCCGCTTCAAGGATGATGTCAAGGAAGTCGCCTCCGGCTACGAGTGCGGCATGCAGGTCGAGAAGTTCAATGACATAAAGATCGGCGATGTGATCGAGTGCTTCGTTATGGAGCAGATCAAGGTATAAGTAAAATGATGTGCGGCACTGTGAGTGATCGCGGTGCCGCCAGTGAAAATCCGGGTGCTTTGAATGAAAACAAAGCACCTGAAATTCTATAGAGGTAAATGTAATGGCATCAAATAAACTTGCAAGGACGAACGACGATATACAGTTTGCGTTGTCAAAGCTCCTGAGGGAGGTAAAGGACCCGAGAGTACAGCAGGGGATGATAAGCGTAACCAGAGTTGAAACGACCGGCGACCTGCGCTATTCAAAGATATGGCTGTCGGTGATGGGCATGAAGGATGAAAAAGAGTTCAGGCGCGGCCTGAGATCCGCTTCAGGCTGGCTGCGCCGTGAGCTTGGCAGCGCGCTGAACCTGCGCTACACTCCGGAGCTTGTTTTCGAGGTAGACCACAGCATCGAGTACGGCGCGCATATAAATGAGATGATCAATTCCCTCGAAAAAGAGGAAAATAAAGACGACGGAAAAGAGTGAGAGCATGAATGCTAAGGACTGTGCCGAGCTTTTGAAGAAAAACGATAATTTCCTTATAATCACCCACCACAATCCCGACGGGGACACCGTCGGCAGTGCGGCGGCGCTCTGCAGCGCCCTGCGCCGCGGCGGAAAAACTGCATTCGTCTATCCGAATGCACAGGTGACAGACAAGCTCATGCCGTATATCCAGCCGTTTTTCGCGGAAGAGGGCTATGTGCCGGGATATATCGTCGCCGTCGATACGGCGGCTGAGAATATGCTTGCGGACGGGTTTGAGGGCAGTGTGCAGCTTTGCATTGATCACCACCCGACGAATACGCACTACGCGGAAAATGTGTTCGTTTGCCCGGAGCGCGCGTCCTGCGGGGAGATCATACTTGAGGTAATAAAAGCGTTCAGAGGCAGCGTCACGAAGCGCGAGGCGACAAGCCTTTATGTCGCTGTGTCCACGGACACGGGCTGCTTCCAGTATTCCAACACCAATGCGCAGACCTTCCGCGCCGCGGCGGAGCTTATGCGCTTCGGGGCGGATAACGTCGCGGTCAATACACGCTTTTTCCGCATGGCGTCGGCCGCGCGCATCCGGCTTGAGGGGCTTATCTATTCCTCTCTGCGCTTTTACCGCGGCGGGAAAATTGCCGTTGCTACCATAACGCTTGAGATGATGGAGAGCTCCGGCGCATCCGAGGACGATATGGACAATATCGCAAGCCTTGCCGGACGTGTGGAGGGCAGCGCTCTCGGCATCACGATCCGGGAGAGGGACGACGGGACCTGCCGTTTCTCCCTGCGCTCCACGAGCGAGGTCAACAGCAGCGATATCTGCGCCGTGTTCGGCGGCGGCGGACACGCCATGGCGGCCGGCTGCACGATAAACGGCACCCCGGAGAAAGCGCGTGAAATGATGCTCGACGTTATAGACGAGGTGTGGAAATGAACGGTATCCTGCTCATAGACAAGGCCGAGGGCTGGACGAGCAGCGATGTTGTCATAAAACTCAAGGGTGTGCTGAGGGAGCGGCGCGTCGGCCATTCCGGGACGCTGGACCCGATGGCGACGGGGCTTCTTGCGGTGTTCGTCGGCCGCGCGACGAGAGCGGTCGAGTTTGCCGAGGCGCATGCCAAGCGCTATACGGCAGGACTGCGGCTCGGCGTGACGACCGACACGCAGGACGTGACCGGTTCAGTGCTCAGGTCCTGCCCGGCCAATGTCGCGGAGGACGAGCTGAAAGCCGTTCTGACGCGCTTTACAGGGGAGCTGGAGCAGATTCCGCCGATGTACTCCGCAATAAAGATCAACGGACAGAAGCTGTATGATATTGCGCGCCGCGGCGGCGAGGTAGAGCGCCGGCCACGGCATATTACCGTGTCCGGCATATCCGTCGTTGGCCGCAGCGGGAATGATTTTGTGCTGGATATTTCCTGCTCGAAGGGGACATATATCCGCACGCTCTGCAATGATATAGGCGATGCGCTCGGCTGCGGCGGCTGTATGAGCTCGCTCCGGCGCACAGCGGCCGGAGATTTCAGCGTTTCTCAGGCGTACACGATCGACGAGGTTGTTGCCGCGGCCGCGGCAGGGGAAGCGGGAAAGCTTCTTCTCCCGACGGACAGTATGTTTGCGGCGCTCCCGCGCTGCACTGCCGGCGCGCAGGATGAGCGGCGGATAAAAAACGGCAATGAGATAAAAACACCCGCCCTCGCGGATGGGGATTACCGGGTCTATTCAGACTCCGGCGAGTTCCTCATGCTTGGCCGCGCCGAAAACGGCCGTATGAGGACGATAAAAAGCTTTTTTGAGGTATAAAGATATATGGCAGAGATGAAGAGAGTCATTGCTCTCGGCTTTTTTGACGGGGTACACCGCGGACACGGTGAGCTTCTGAAAAAGACCAGACAGCGTGCGGAGGAGATTGGCGCAATGCCGTCCGTGCTCAGCTTTGACGTCCATCCGGATACGCTCGTGTTCAAAAAAGAAGTTCCGCTGATAAACAGCGCCATTGGCCGCGAGGATCTTATCCGCCGGTATTACGGAATAGACAACGTTGTTTTTCTCCATTTTAACCAGCATGTTATGCACATGCCGTGGAAGGAGTTCATTGACTCCCTGATCGCTGAGCTCAACATAGCGTGGATAGTCGTCGGGCATGATTTCTGCTTCGGCTATAAGGGCGAGGGCACCGCTGCACGGCTCAGGGAATACTGCGAGGGCCGTGGCATCGGCTGCGATATTATTCCGGCGCTGTCGGTGGATGGGCGCGTCGTCAGCTCTACGTATATAAGAGAGCTTATTGCGGACGGCGATATTGAGACTGCAAACCGTTTTCTCGGCCATCCGCATACGCTTTCAGATACCGTGCACTCGGGCTATCATCTCGGCACGGATCTCGGCGCGCCGACGATCAACATGTATTTCCCAGACGGGGTGCTCGTCCCGCGGCACGGTGTGTATGCCACCCGTGTTATCGTCGAGGACGGCAGCGGCTATATTGCCGTCACCAATGTCGGCGTCCGGCCTACCGTGAGCAGCAGCGGCCGCGTGAGCGTCGAGAGTCACCTGCTCGACTATTCCGGTAATCTTTACGGCCGGCAGGCGAGAGTTGAGTTCTACGCGTTCCTGCGCGGCGAGGTGAAGTTCGGCTCATATGAGGAACTGGCCGCGCAGATAAAGAAGGACGCTGCCAGCGCCCGTGCTTATTTCGAGAAAAAGTGAATATGAAAACCGGCCTTCATACCCGCATGAAGGCCGGCTTTTGTCATTTATGTCAATAAACGGCAGCCATAGACAAAAAGTTATCAAAAAATTTGTAGTACTTCACCTAAAACAAACAGTAAAGTTTGGCGATAACGCCGTTTTTCATGACGCATTTACTTATTTCCTTGCGTTAAGGAAATATAAAGATTACAATCTTTATTGTAAACGGGAATAGATTCCCAAAATAGAAAAGGAGAACGAAATGAAGAAAACTCTAGCATTCCTGCTGGCACTCGTGATGGTGTTCAGCCTTTGCGCATGCGGCAGCAGCGCAGCAGAGGCTACCCCGGCACCGGCCGAGGCCACTCCCGAGGCTACCGAAGCTCCCGCCGTGAGCGAGGAGACTGCGGCTGCCCTCTCCAAGTGGACCAACGACCTCTACGAGCCCGAAACCAGCATCACCTATTCCGCGACCATCGTTTGGCCTGCCGACGCTACCGCCGTTGACACCGCCGCGAAGGATGTTCGCCCGAATACCATGATCGTCGCTGTCGACGAGAACCTTGCCGTTTCCACGCTGGACGGCGAAGCTCTCTCTGACAACCTCGCAGAGTACCTTGCATCCGTCAAGGGAACCACTCTTCCCGCACTGTACATCAGCGACGATGCAACTGCTGCGGCAGTCAATGCATTTGCGGCAGAGTACTCTCTGGCTGACACCTTTGTCGTCGCCGATTACGAGCACACCCAGTATGTCAAGGACATCTGCGATGCAAACGTCGGCATCCTCGGCATCATCGACTGGCGCGAAGCCGAACTCAGCACTGAGCGCAGCGACCTGCTGACCGTTATCCAGAACACCAATGCTTCTCACGCCAAGATCGCTATCATCCCCGAAGAGATCGCCACTCTTGACGCTGTCGAGTACATGCGCGGCATGCTCCTGACCGTTTGGGCAGAGACTTCCGCCGACACTACCGCAATTTACACTCAGATCACCAATGGCGTCAATGGTATCGTCTGCGAGGACTATGCCGCTGTTGCAGAAGCCATCAGCTCCTTCAATGACGTGACCACTCTTGTCCGCCATGTCTTCATCACCGGCCACCGCGGCCTGCCCAGCCAGTATGTTGAGAACACCATCCGCTCCGAGCGTGCAGCTATCGATGCCGGTGCAAACGTCATCGAGTGCGACATCTCCATGAGCAGCGACGGCGAGCTCTTCGTCCTGCACGATGATGATGCAAAGCGTCTTTTCAACCGTCCCGACGTCACCAACGTTGAGGATCTCACCATTGCAGAGCTTCAGGCTATGCCCTACGACATGACCGACGCTTCTGCGGAGGAAGCTCCGAACTCTGTTCTCAACTCCAACAACACCAACCGCACCACCGAGCGCCGCGAGGACACCGTTATCAACTACGACCCCAACGAGGATCACATCCCCACACTGCGCGAGTATCTTGAGGCTCTCAACGACGAGGATGTTGAGCACTTCATCGAGATCAAGTCCTACAATCCCGACATTGTCACCCCGTTCAAGGCCCTTATCAAGGAAATGGGCATGGAAGACCGCGTCTGCGTTATCACCTTCAACGACGGTATCAACCACTGGACTGACGGCAGCTCTGATCCCAGCCACGATGTTATGGCTCGCATGGCAGAGGAGTGGCCTGAGATGTCTCTCGGTTACCTCGGCGGCGGCATGTACAACTGGGGCGACCTCGATGCAGTCGAGGCCGAGCAGGGCATCGGCGCAGCAGTCGGCCAGCTCTACAGCTACCTCCAGCCCTACAATAGCACCTGCAATGACTGGAACTCCATGATGTACAAGAACGTCATCTTCGCAGCACGTCATCGCGGTCTGACTTCCTGGGCATGGACCTACAACACCGAAGAGCAGTTCGCACAGGACTACCTGTTCGGCGGCACCTATTCCATGACCACCAACTTCAGCACCTGGGCGACCAACCTGCCCGTCCGCGTTGTTGCCGATGATATGACGGTCTCCAACGGCGATGCGTTTGCCTGCACCGTCCTTGCTCAGAACGGCGATGTTCTGGACGGCTGCAAGCTGTCTCTCGTCAGCATCAGCGGCGTGCCTGTTTCTCTCGATGAGAACGGCAACATCGTTGCAAATGAGGCCGGCGAAGCCGTTGTCATGGTCCGCCTTGACAATACCCTCGACATCAACGGCTGGGATCTCTCTGAGCTCAGCAGCACTGACTACGCTATCTACTCCACTCCGATCACCATCACCGTGAAGTGATAACGAAATGCTTTCTGCCGCGGCATTTGTCCGGCAGAGGTCAATGATTAAAAAAGTGATACCCTGCCTTTTGGCATGGTATCACTTTTTATATCTCATTGATGTTTACAATTTATGCTTTTATTTTGAATGTGTCTGTGGTAGAATACAAAAGCATGTGAAAGGGAGTGAGATGCAGGTGCCAAAGCAGCAGGGCGTAAAAGAAATAACGAGCAACCGTAAGGCTTACCATGAGTATTTTGTGCTGGAGCGCTTTGAAGCCGGCATTGAGCTTGCAGGGACGGAGGTCAAGTCGATCCGCGCGGGCAATGTGAATCTTAAGGATGCGTTCTGCACCGTGAAGAACGGCGAGCTTTTCATCCGCGGCATGCATGTGTCCCCGTATGAGCAGGGCAATATCTTCAACAAGGATCCGGTCAGGCCGCGGCGTCTGCTGATGCACAAGCGCGAGATCATGAAGCTCAATGCGCGTGTTATGCAGGACGGTGTTGCGCTTATCCCGCTGTCGCTCTACTTTAAGGACAGCCGGGTCAAGGTCGAACTGGGACTCTGCAAGGGCAAAAAGCTGCACGATAAGCGGGACAGCGAGGCTGACCGCCAGTCGAAGCGCGATATAGACAGAATTATGAAAGAAAGGAATTACCAATGAGCAATCCTGTTGTAACTTTTGAAATGGAAAACGGCGACATTATGAAGGCGGAGCTCTATCCCGAGATAGCGCCCAATACCGTCAATAACTTTATTTCCCTTGTGAACAAGGGCTTCTATGACGGGCTGATCTTCCACCGCGTTATTCCCGGCTTCATGATCCAGGGCGGCGACCCCAACGGCACCGGCGTCGGCGGCCCCGGCTACAGCATCAAGGGTGAGTTTACCGGCAACGGTTTCAAAAACGATCTGAAGCATGACCGCGGCGTTCTCTCCATGGCGCGCACGATGGCGCCCAACTCCGCAGGCAGCCAATTCTTTATCATGCACGAGAACTCCCCGCATCTTGACGGGCAGTATGCCGCATTCGGCAAGCTCATCGAGGGGGAGGAGACAGTTGATAAGATATGCGCCGTGCGCACTGACTATAATGACCGGCCCAGAACTCCGCAGGTCATGAAAAAGGTCACTGTTGAGACCTTCGGCGTTGAGTATCCTGAGCCTGAGAAGGCATAAAGTTTATTAGAGCTGTTTCCGCAGGCTTCATTATGGGGCCTGCCTCATGGGGGCGTAACGGTTTCGACGGGGGTGCGGAGGCAGAAATAGCGGGCGGATGCGCCTGACATCCATAAAACGGGCAAACCTTTATAAATTAAAGAACAACAACGATACTGTTCTTCTCGCTGCTTAATTAGCGAGCGTTCCACCCGGGAGTACCACGGCCCGGGATGGGGCGTCGACTAGTGGTGAACGTGAGTGCGCTAAGCTTTGCGCGCACCACGCATAATGAAGCTACCAAGCTGCGGAGTGTGACGGCTCACGCCGCAGCAAGGGAATGCAAATAACCGTCTGCGCCCGGAGAAGTTTCTGTTGAAGTGCTTTCGGACAGGGGTTCAACTCCCCTCGCCTCCACCATAAGTCCACCTTAATTTTGATAGAATTACGGTGGGCTTTTTCTATGCCCGAAAACCGCTTGAAATAAGGCTTTTCGGCTGTTTCAGCACGTAAGCGAATCCCACTGCAGAGCAATTCTGCGGCGGGATTTTCTGTGTTTCGTGGGTGCTGCGGCTGTTTGGGCCGAAGTAAGCGTTAAAATTATGGGTATTTGTTAAAAGATTGGGTAATCGTTGAAAGGTTGAGTTTCCGATAATACTCCTTATAAGAAAACCGACGATGAAGTGCAGTCTTTGGATACTCCATTCGATATTCCTGATAGCTGGGAGTGGGTGCGGTTCATTGATATCTGCGACTATATTCAGCGTGGTAAGTCTCCGAAACACTCTCCATTCAAGAAGTACCCCGTAATTGCTCAAAAGTGTAATCAATGAGTAGCTTTTCAATCGACAAAGCGCAGTTTATCGAACCAGATTCTCTGTCCGGTTATGGTTCGGAGCGGCTTTTGCAAAGCAATGACCTTATGTGGAAATCCACCGGACTGGGCACTTTTGGGATGAGGGCTATTTATAAATCGGAAGCGAACCCTTACGAATTAGCTGTAGCGGACAGTTATGTTGCTGTTATTTGGCCGTTAAAACAATTTGTGTTGCCTGAATACTTGCGTTATTACTTTATCTTCAAATGTATGAAAGGCTTAATAGAGACTGCAGGACATCAAGTCATTTTAGCGTTCGAGCATTATATCACCTCCTGCAAATTGCCCGGAAATTAAGACTATAAAATATGGGTGCAGCCGAAGCTGCGCCCATGCGGTATTAATAATGCCGTGGAAGATAAAGGAAACGCTTTTCAGATTCCGTTTCCAGCAGTAAAACCTTCACGAATGTTTGTGTATGGATAACGAAAGAACCGCAACCATTACCATCGGTGATGAGGAATACACGCTGCTCCTGACCACCAAAGCCACCAAGGAGATCGCCGGTCGCTATGGCGGGCTGGAAAACCTCGGCGAGAAGCTGATGAAGTCCGAGAACTTTGAAATGGCTATCGGAGAGA
>OIYO01000084.1_pt1 | contig 97710 bp, 115 predicted proteins | sample 1588191 | NCBI WGS metagenome assembly OIYO01 (sample SAMN03283275) | human gut metagenome | biome: human-associated habitat; material: feces | host: Homo sapiens | place: Peru | collected 2012 | reverse complement strand
TTTTCCCGCCTTATGAATATGTTTACGATGAATATTTTAACTGTGTTATATGTCCCGAAAACCAAGTGCTGAGTTATGCAACAACCAACCGAGAAGGATACCGAGAGTTTAAGAGTAAAGGCTATATTTGTGAAAACTGTCCGTCAAGACATTTATGCACCGAAAACCAGAAATTTGAAAAAACCGTTACCAAGCATATATGGTCGGATTACCTTGAAACGGTAGAAGACATCAGGCATACACCCGAGTACAAGGCTTTGTACGAACGACGAAAAGAGACAATTGAACGGGTATTCGCAGACGCGAAAGAAAAATACGCAATGCGATATACCCCATACCGAGGCTTATCCCAAGTTACTAATTGGGTTAGGCTTAAATTCGCTACCATGAATTTAAAAAAGTATGCACTGCATAGGTGGAAAAGGTCTCACCAATACAGTGCTTTAATTAGGCTATATACATTTTTTGTTAAAACAAAACTCATAACCCTAAATCTCGCTTGAAATTTAGGGTTATTCGACAGACTGAACCCTTGAAATATCAAGGGTTTTCAGGCTTTGTGCTTTATAGTCGCACAATTATGGCGCGCTGAAAGGGACTCGAACCCTGTCAAGCAGCTCCAAAACACCGCTAAAATAAAGGGTTTTAAAATTTCGTGTGACTTTTCGTGTGACTTTTTAATTTAAAATTGAAAAGTGCTCGGCTATATCTACGGCATATTTTCCTTGTTTTTCCGCCGACAAATGGTCGTAAACGGCTTTTGTTATAGAAGCCGAACTGTGACCGACTTGTGCGATAATATATTTTTCCGGCAATCCCATATCGAACAATTCCGAAACGTAAAAATGCCTTAACGCGTGAAAATTAAATAACGGAAGGTCATTGCTTTTTAAAAGCTTGCGAAAGCCCGTAGATAAAGAGTGTGGATTATATTTTACAATTTTACCGTCTATGTTTTTTATTTCATTTTTCACCATTTCGGGCATATCAATATTTCGATATCCCGCGTAGCTTTTGGGCTGCTTGATAAGCCATTGGCCGTTTTCGTCGCAAACAAGCGATTTATTTACGTTAATCTTACCGCCGTGTATATCATCGGAAGTAAGTGCGCAAATCTCGCCCGCCCTCATTCCGCAGGTAGCAGCAAGAAGTATTGGCAGATAATATCCTGTTCCTTTTGATTTTTCGAGCAGTGCTTTGAGCTCAGCTTTTGTTGGAATATATATTTCTTTCTTTTCTCTTTGCGGCAAGTGAATATTTGGCGTAAATCTCGGTCTGAACATACCTAAAACGGCCGTAAGTAAGCCGTAGTTGTTTTTTACAGTTTTCGGGGAACGTTGTACTGAAAGCTCATTTACAGCGCGCTGTATTTGTTCTTCGGTGAGCCTGTCAATACGTACATTCATTATACATTGGAAATTATTAGCGCGCATTTTTTTATAGTTGCGTATTGTAGACGGTGAAAGCACCTTTTCTTTAGAGGAAATATACCTGTTATACGCTTCGGAAACTGTTATATCAGCATTATCAGCCATAGATACAAGCCCGGCTTGCCAAGCCTTAGCTTCGGCTTCGACTGTTTTGCGGTCAGAACCGGTAAAGGATTTAACTTGACCGTTAGCCTTTGCTTGCACTCTCCAATTTCCGCTGGGGAGCTTTTTTGCCTTTGCCATATTATCCACCTGCCTTTAATTTTTCCCGCTCGTTTTATATGAGCGGGACTTTTTAATTTCCAAAACTTACCTGCTGAATTTTAACGCTCTGCACCCTACAATTAAATAGGGTGATTATATATGAATTATAAAGATTACAAAAACACACGCGACCTTGTATGGGAAATCCTTATACGGGAGCGGATTACTGAGCTGCCCGTGCGGGTGAGCGAACTGTGCCGCAATATGGGTATACCTGTTCTTCTGCACGAATTTGAGGACGGGAACTCGGGCGTCAGTGCAATGGTGAACGGCAGCCCGATTATACTTGTAAACAGAAGCGACAGCCCTGAACGTCAGCGCTTTACCGCCGCCCACGAATTAGGGCACATTATGCTCGGACACGTAGGCAAATACAAACTTGTAAACCGCGAGCCTTCGCCGAACGATAACCCGATAGAGCAAGCGGCAAACGTCTTCGCATCCAGGCTGCTTGCTCCGGCGTGCGTGCTTTGGGGGTGCAATATACACACGGCTGACGAAATTGCAGTCAACTGCAAAATAAGCAAACAAGCTGCCGAATACCGCGCCGCGCGTATGGAAATACTCTATAAACGTAACGCCTTTTTAACATCATCACTTGAACGCGAAGTATACGAGAATTTCAAACGGTACATAGAAACGCACAAATTATAAAAAGCTATTTTCCCCACTCGGCGTATTTTAATGCGATTTCAAGAAATCTTCGCGTTACCTCTTTGCGGTCCTCATTGGAAAGCTCACGCAGTTGCTTTAGCATTTCCTGCCCCTTGTGGGTTACAATAAAATATGGGTCTTCTTCGTCTCCGTTGAACGTTGCAATTACTTCCTTTAATATGAAATAAAAAAACAGACAACCTTTTACAGTTGTCTGTCTATAAGTGAATTATAGGTAGGGCGGCGTATCCTACATCTCAAATACCGTAAAGGTGCGTCGGGAGCCATTTCCGACCTCTATAATTTAATAATATACCGCGACACCTGTATTACAGATTTATTTGTTCGCGTAACTAAATACGCGAACGCACACCGCCGATAAACTTGTCCGCAAAATCAGCCGATACTAATTCCTTTTCGATTTTTAGAACATCGGGCTGTGTGGGCGTAAACTTAACACCTCTGCGAATCATACCTAATGTTTTTCGAGCTTTTTGCTCTATAACACCCGCTAATCTTTCACTTGTGATTTTCAAATGATTATTGCCGATTGTATATTCGCGGCTTATATACTCTTTTGCAACAGGAAAAATATCTTGAATTAAAAAGACGCTCTTTTCGCCGTTATCGAGTTTGGCAATATGTAAAATATCGCACGGCTTATTATTTTGAATTCGCTTGTCGATAATGTTTTGGTATTTTTCCACACGACTGCTCATAGGTATCATCCAATATAAGCCGCTTTTTTCGTCTTTGAGCGCATAATAGTGGGGTCGCTGTTCGTTTTTATTTCCTTTAAGATATGGGTCGGGAAAATCGTTATAAAAATCATCTGAAATTATGTAAAAGCCGCATTTTTGCATATTTTATCTCCTCAAAAAGCAACCCTCTCACGAGGAGAGGGTTTAGCCCGCCATTTTTATGCCGCATACGGGTCAGCGGAAAACTTTCGACCCAACCATTTATATACCGCGTATCGGTCAGCGGTAAAAGGCAGCGTACACTGCATTAACAGTATATGCTCTTCCTACCTTTATTATAACATTTTAAGCTCCGTTGTCAAGCAAAAAATTAACCGAGTTTAAAAATAGTTAAAAATATTTTAAACTATTTACAGATTGACTGTAAAATCAACCCGTTACATATATTTCAACCTTAGCTTTGGGAGCGGTTTCGTTTTCGTCGTCAATTTCTCTGATAATACCAATTATGTCTTCATCCTCATATCCGTTAAGGAAGTTTTCGGCGTTTTTGGGAAGCTCGCCTATTTCCGCAGTACTACCGTACTGAAATACTACATACGAATCGGACCATAGAGAACTGATGCTGACGCAATCCCCAACATCACATTCAAGTAAATTATCTGCGCGGGTATCGAAATCATCTATTTTCTTCCCGGTTCTCACAAGAGAGTATGTTTTTGACGGATAGCGCGAGAGCGGCTTATAAAAGCCTATTTTGAATGTCGCTTTTTTATCCGCGACCGAAAATTTGTTTAAATATCCCGTAAAATATTCCCCGCGCCTTATCCAGTCGTTTATCATTTTTTGCACTTGGTCGCGGTATACATATCCGAGCTTATCTGTTCCTAAATATATCGCGACAGCCCCGCTGTCATATGGATTATTTGGTTCTTGCACAAATTTAAGAGTTTTTCCGCCATTACCGGCGAGGTGCATATAACCGTCTCCCGATAAACACAAATTATTTTCATAAGAGTATTTTAAAACGTTTTCCCAGCGCACTTTTTCAAGAAGATCATAATTCTTTTCTCCGTCACTTACAGGTCGGCTGTATTGCCAGGTATAAGCGGTGCTTTGTTTTTGATAACCGTTCGTATAGTTACTCCGGCTTTCTGTTGTGCTCTCATCAAAAGATCCGATGGTCTTATTTAAAATTACCACAATAATAATAGATACAACACATAATGCAACGCCTAAAACTGCAAAAAGTGGGTGCAAAACTATACCTATCAAGGCAACCATAAACCCCGCCGAAGCTAACACTATAAAAAGCACAAATAGTACAGACAATAATACAGGGCTTTTTTCAGATGTTCGGCTTTTTGGGGGAGTGGGTTTCTTCCATTGCAAAATGGCAAACACGGTTATTAAGGTTATGCCGGCAAATGCGAAAAATACCGCTAAAGCAATTTCCATTTCATCGCTCATTTTACTCACTTCCGTTTTTTGTTGCTTATTATAAATCCGTAGCTTCGGGCAATGCGGCTATCATCTTTTTAAATAATTCAAATTGTTCGTCGGTAAGAGCGCGCTCTTCATATGAGCCGTCTCTGCCGATGATTTTTATTTCGTTTATATGCTCGGTTGCTTGCGGCGACATCGCTTCAATGCCAACGACAGTATCGTCAGCGGTCTTCACAACAAAGTCTGGAGCTGAAATTAAATCGCTAACATCCACATTAAAATAATTAGCGATTTTTTCCAAAGAAGTCCATTTAGGAACTCTGCCGTTTTTCCAAGCGGTAACATTCCCGGAAGAAAAACCTAATTCGGCTGCAACCGGGTTAGGCTTTTTATTTATCGAATCGCAAAGTTTTTTGTAATTTTCCCAAAACATTTTTACCTCTCAAATTTTATATTATTTTGTTTGAGCAATATTAAACAGATTTACAAATCCGTAGCTTCGGGTAATGAGTTAATCTTACGCTGAAGCTCCTCTAATTCTTCGTCGTTCAAAGCGAGTTCTTTATATGAACCGTTTCGGGCGGCGATTTTTATTATATGTGTTTTTTCGTTGCTCTTGTTTATTTCTGGGTTGTCCGTTCTGCCGAGCAAATAATCCATAGAAACATTAAAGTAATCAGCTATTGACTCCATAGTTTCAAAATCCGGTTCACGCTTGCCAGATTCGTACATTCCAACGGCGCTACGTGAAACGCCTATCGCTCTTGCAAGTTCAAATTGATTGATGTTATCTCTTTTACGCAAATTCTTGAGAATATCCGGAAAACTCATAATTTTCACTTCCTTATCGGCATTTTATCACACTTTGTGAAATAAATCAATAAAAATGTCACGAAAAGTGTTGACACGATACGTGACATATGTTATAATGCTAAACATAGGAGGTGAAAAACAATAAATGAATGCTATTTTAATAGGGAAAAAATTAGCGGAATTACGAGGAGAACGCTCTCAGGAAACGGTAGCTAATGCTGTTGGAATAAGTATCTCTGCGCTTTCAATGTACGAAACAGGCAACAGAATTCCTCGTGATGAAGTTAAAGTAAGATTGGCAAAATATTACCAAACAAGCGTACAAAAAATTTTTTTTGCTTCATAATGTCACATAATGTGACAATAACGTAAAAAATAATTTTGTGGGGGGGTGAGAATGTGGATAAAAAAGAAATAATGGAAATCTTTGAAAACCATTTAAAAGTTTTGGCAAAAGCCGCAAAAAATCAATGCTCCGGCGAAGAATTGAAAGCAATCACCGAAGCAATGATTATAACCGAAAAAACAATTAGGTTAATGCAGAAGATATAGTTTCTACGATTGTTTTGTAGTAATCGGAAATCTGTTTTGCGTTGAATTTGTTTTGTTCTTCAATATTTTTATCGTCGTCATAGGTAAAGTGGTTGAATTGAATAACCTTATTTTCAATTGCAGATTTCACGATTTCGGTTGCCATTTCTTTAACGTTCACTATAGTCACCCCCTTTAAGGTGACTATACCACAAAAGGAGGTATAAATCAATGGGCAATAAGCTAAAAACCGTGCTTGAACAAAAGGGAATACAGCAAAAAGACCTTGCCAATGAGGTCGGTGTGTCCGAGGCGTTTATGAGCTACATAATAAAGGGCCATAAGCAGCCGTCTGTGGCATTGCTCAAACGTATGTCGGAATATTTGGGCGTACCTATGGACGACCTTGTTTAACCGATATAATCCGGGAAATGTGTCTATATAGACACTAAAAGAGGTGAGAAAGAATGGAAAAAATAGAAAATCTGTTAATTATGGCACCACATGAGTTAAAAACTCTTGAAATTGATATTGAAAAGAAAATTTTCAAAATTAACGGCGAAGAGTTCGGTAAAGGCTGTCGATTTTTAGAGATTATATGTAGTCCTCCGGAATGGGAATTTAAAGTTTTGATTGACCGTCCTATTGAATTCAGCACAATTTATAATCTCAAAGGCAAAGAAAAAAGCCGTACCTTATACAAAGCAAGATACGGTAAAAAAATTAAGAGATAACATTGCCTGCAATTTCCATTGCAACAGTAATCAATGTGGGTATGGAAAAAACACTTTTTCTTAATATCTTTTTCCAAACTTTGTTATTTCTGATTTTTTCAAGCAAATCATGTGCTTTAGGGGTAATATCATTGACAACATAAGCCCCAAGCACATCTTCATGCGACTTGTTATTAAAAAGATTGGCAGATTCGCATTGTTTCAAATGATATAAAAGTTCATCCCAAGAATATTTGCTTAATGAAAGAGGAATGTCTGTTTCTTCAATATATAATTCCTCATACGGTCCGATACACCGTTCACATTCGAGTAATATATCGCGTACACATTCCGAATTAAAGCGCATAATTGTTCACCACCTTTCTGTGGCAATTATAACAGAACATTAAGCTTTATTCAACAATTAATACTATTAGATTGAATTTCCGAAAACATCTGGTGACAATTTGGGTGTTTGAGGGCTTATGTTTTCCGCAAATGCGTAATATTCAATATTTCGGTCACTCAGAATTTATTTTAGGAACAGGCAAAGACAAAAGTTTGTTCAAAACAACTATCCTCTCTTTGCCATATAAGGTAAATATATTATACCAAAAAAAAGGTATAATGACTGTCCTTTCTTTGCCGCATTATTTTAACAAAACAGAGCTTTCCGCAAAATGCCTGCTTTATGTGCGATAAAAAAATGCTCAACATTGTCATCAGATGTTTTCGGAAGTGAATTTCAGTCTTAGTTGAATCTTGTTTAAAAAACACCGAGCGAGGGGGTGAAAGTATGGGAATAGATTTAACAGCACTTAAAAAAGAAATTCAAAGAGCGAATATGACATATTCGAATATGGCTGAAAAATTAGGTATTACACGCAGTGCATTTTCTAAGAAAATGTCCGGTGTAAATGATTTTAAGGCAAGTCAAGTGTGGGCAATCAAAAAAATGCTAAATCTTTCTGGCGAAAAAGCGGAGCAGATATTTTTCACACAGTAAATGATTTTAAATCACCAACAATCTAAAAGGAGTGTGAATATGCGAAAAGAAGTTATTGTGTCTGTAAAACGGGAACTTACAAAAAAAGAAAGGCGGTCCTTTGCAAAAGACCACCCGGGCAAACGGTTGTGTTTTAGATTGAGGTATCCTAATTTCCCTTTAGTGCTTTCAATAATTGCGCTATTGATTTCATTAGGTAAGTCAATTCTGGAAGAAATGATTTAATAAGGGCAATAAGAGAAATTATTATCGGCGTCCAAGTTTTGAAACTCAAAGTTCTTTTATTGTCAAAATATGAATAGCCGTTGTGACTGAGTAGTAATCTGCCGTAATCTTCTTCATCATAGTTTGGAGAAAATCTGGATATGTAGCCCTCTTTATTGAGCTGAAAGCATATTGAAGTTAATAAACCTTTGCTGATTTCTTTGTCTTTAAAATCTCGGCGTGAAATTTCAATTATTTCATTTAGGTTTCCTCCGGATTTTTTGATGATGCACTTTAATACTTTTTCAGCGTTTTTATTTAACATTATTTTCCCCTCCGCATTGATTATAAATCATTGAGCGGGAGAGGTCAAGAAAAAACAAGTCAAGAAAGGACGGTGAGAATATGCCGGCAATAAAAAAACGCCCCGAGCAGGAACGCTCGGAGGCTATAACAAAACGGTTGAAAATAGCACTGCTTGAAAAAGGCTGGACGCAGGAACATTTGGCAAAGCTTACGGGCCACGACCAAAGATATATCAGTAGGCTTATGAATGAGCCGCTGAAACGCGACCTCGGAGATATTTTATATGTATCGGACAAGCTGGGCGTTCGTCTTTTGTCCGATGATATATGCGGCAAATAAAAACCGCCGCCCCCGAAACACGACCAACAGGAGCGGCACAAAAAATCAAGAAAGGATTTGCTTAAATTATATCTTTGTGTCAAGTATAAAAACAAAATTCGTAAAAAAATTTTGAGAAAGGGCGGTTTTGGCCGCCCTTTTTCGCTCAAAACCTTGCTTTCATTTATTTTTAAACATAATTAAAGATTAACTTTTATCTTTAAGATAATTGAAGTATAACACAAATTCAAGTGAAAATCTACTGTTTATTAAAATTTCCTTTGCGCGTAAGCAATAAAACAACAAGTGATATTGCCGAGATAAGAATAATCAAAATATAAATTTCGATGTTAAAATCATCTCCGGTCTGCGGAGATTTAGGCTCTTCGGGTATGGGAACTTTTTTGTTGTGCATTTCAAGAATTATTTCTTTGTCGGCTTCAATAGTAACGATAACATCTTCGGCTAAAATATATCCTTCGGAAACCTCATCGGCTATCTCACTTACAATATATTTACCGAGTCTTAATCCATCTATTACGATTTCTCCGTTTGCATCAGTCTTGAACACCTTGTCGTAACCGTTTTCACCTATCACCCTAAAAGAAAAGTCCTTAACCTTGCCGTCATCGGAATTTTTTACTATTTTTAAACTGCCGACAACAGGTTTGTTTGCAAATCCCATACCTTCCGAGTTTTCAATATTTACTGTTTCTCCGTCGTTCTTTATTTCAAAATAAAAATAACCGTCTGTCTTAATATAGTTATCGGGCGGAGTTTTCTCATATAGAAAGTATCCTCCGTATTTTAATTCGTCCATACGATAAACGCCAAGCTCGGTTTCATTCAGCTCGCCCACAAGCTTATCGATTCCGACATCAAAGCTTTTGTTTCCGTTAGAATCAATATATACCTCAAATACAGCTCCGGTCAATTGCTTTTCGGGATAATCTGCGTCCGTTTTCGTTACCTGAACACTTCCGCACACAAAACGGTTTTCAACCTCGTATTCGATTACCTTACCGTCCTCTGAAATTTCAACAGGATATACAGTCTTATTAAGCACATATTTTTCTGACGCTGTTTTAATCTCACATATTAGCCAAGAGCCAAAAGGAATTTTTTCGAAAACAAATACTCCGCTTTCTCCGCTTATAGCTGTCATAAGCGCATTTTTTTCTGAAAACTCTGTTTCATTCTTTGCAAACAGCCCGAATACCGCGCCTGAAATAGGCTTTCCGTTTTCATCAACCTTTAATCCTTTTAAACTGCCGTAAATAAGCTTGTTTTTAATTTCGGTACCGTTATCAACTTCAATTTCAACAGTTGAAACAGTTTGATCCGCATAATTAAATTCAATCGGAAATTTTTGAGATGAAATTATATAGTGATTATCTGTCGTTATCTCACGGACATATAGTTTTGCGCCTATGGGAATATCACAATTAAATGTGAGTTTTCCGTTTTCATCGCAATATGCCGTTTCCAATAAGCCGTCAGTCGGAATAAAAGAGCCGTCGGCAGCGGTAAGCTTTTTGGCTGCATATAAGCCAAAGGAAACAGATTTAACCTCTCCGCTATTTCCTATGCCGAAAATACTGTTATGCTCCATAACTTTACTTAATGATATAACTGCCTTTTGCCTTTCGTTTTGTACCGAAACGGATGTTGAAGTCAATTTAATTTCCTGTCCGGCATAGGCAAGCTCTGCATAAAAAACATTTCTGTTGAGAACCATACCATAACCGGCCTTTGTTTCCTCAATGCGATATTTGCCGAGATACAAAGCCTTGCTTGAAGCATATCCGTCCGTTGTGACGATATGAGCCGCAATCTCGTTTTTACAGTAACGGAGCGTCCCGTCGGGGGTTATAATATCCTCATCGGCAATAATATCAAACTCTGCTCCGTCAAGCCCCGTTTCAAGATATATCGGAATGTATTTGTTGCTTTTGCAAATTACGGTTGAAAAAGTTTCTCCGCTTTTATAAATGTTAATTACACCTTTTTGCGGAGTATTTTTCTTTTCGGTTATTATAATTGTTATCCCATCGGAAATTTCGGAATTATCTGCCGTTACATCAAAATATACGGGTGTTTTATCGAGGACATAACCGTATGGGGCGGCAACCTCAACTATACTGTATTGTAATCCGTATTTCATCACTTCGGGAGTAATAAGATAACCGTCCTTATTGGTTTTAAACTGCGTATGCCTTTCAACCGAGGGATAAGTCGTAGTCATTTCAACAAGCTTTCCGTCAGGATCATATATCTCAAAGGTTGCTCCGGCATAAGAGATAGTTTTTCCGGTTTCGGAATCTGCCTTAACAATTTTCAGGTATGCCTCAAAGCTTGCATTATTTATAAGATACTTATAACACTTTCCGTTTTCGGAAATCGTCACCTCAAAATCTGGCATCATTTTTCTTCCGTTCAGGCCCTTTGTTTGATGAACGGTATAAATACCATACGGTAAGTCGCTACTTTTTGCAAAGCCGTCTTTGTCGCACACTAAAATATCTCTTTCGGTAAGCTTTGCTTTCTCATAGCTTCCGGCAGATTTAAGGTATATTTCAAACTCCGCACCTGCTTCGGGTGTTTCAATTTTTGTTGCACCGTCATCCGTGTGCTTGATTATCGCAATATTCCCTTTTATAATTTCTTCAAACACATCCGGGTAAACCGTGTTCAGCTCAACAGAATATAATTCAGCGCTTGTATCAATACGGTAAACTGTAGGGTCAAGCAAATATCCCGTTGACGGCATTATTTCACGAATAGTCCAATCATCGCCGCAGGGATAATATTCGGTGGTAAAACAACCGTTTTTATCGGTTGTATATTTCTCAATCAATATTCCGTCTTTATATAATCCGTAAACTGCACCCTCCAAGGTTGCGTTACCCTGTGCTGCTCCTGTTTTCTTAACACTCCTATCAACCTTACAAGCTTCCGCACGCCATTTTTTCAAAACATTACGAAAGTTACGATTTATGGTTTTGTTCCATTCAATCATTACAAATTGTTTATCGGGAATAACATACTTTTTATCAGTACCGTATTCCTCAAGTGTATACGGCTCGTCCCCCGAAATCAATACATTGTTAAATTCCGCTGTGCCGCTTTCATCCGTAACGGCATATTCATCAACGGTAAGTCCGCTTAACGATGTTCCGTAAAGGTGAAATTTTATTCCCTCAACAAAACTGTCTTCACTTGTTTTAATTACCTTTAAATTCCCTCGGCGCAAGGTATTGTTAAATGTTACTGTTGCCGTTTGTCCCGATACAACGGTAACATTTCGGGATTCTTGAGGCTCATATTTATCATAGGCCTGCTCGGTTATTGTATACTTTCCGGGGCGAAGACCGTCAATTTGTATTTCACCGGATGAATTTGTCCCGACTGTTTTATTCACCCCGTTTCCCGCCAGAGTAAAAGTAATATCAGCCACATTGCCGTCCTCGCTTGTTTTTACAATCCTACAACCTCCGGGGATTTGTTCGTTAACCGCATTGACCGTAACAATTCCGTTAGGTGTATCTTTGTTCAGCGTTACCGTCCATTCTGTTGCTCCGCTGCTCCGATAGCCTGACGGGAAAACAGTTTCTTTTATAAGATATGTGCCGTGCGGGATATTTTGCGTCTTAGCATAACCCTTATCATCAGTGGGGCCGATTACGAATACGCCCGATGGATCGGCGGTATTAACGGCGGTGAAATATGCACCGGATAAGGCAACGCCGAACTCATCTTTTTTATAAATCTCTATACTGCCCTGATCTAACGCATATTTGGGTATATCGCCGATATAGCATATCAATGCCTGTTCCGTAGAGGATGTAGCTGTCTGAAAAGTGAAAAGCATATTATTCTTAAATGAATTGCCGAGATACCGTTTATCGGCTTTATATGCTGTAATATCAGCCAATATATTTCTATATGCGGTTTCTGCCGGCGTTCCGATAATTCCGTTTTTATATGACGAATCTCCCGTAATATATTCCCAAATAAGAGCTTGGGTTGCCGCATACGCGTCTGAATCGGTCGGTACGCCGAGTTGGTTTGCTGTTTTTATGGGAAAGCCAAACATTGCAGCAAGCGCCGCATTTTCCTGTGAATCAGCTTTTAAATTAAGATAAAAGGGATCGTTTTTTGCTTGTATTGCCTTGTATTTTGTTCGGTTGAAGCCTACACCGGGTTGAATACAATAACATATTTTTTCATTTGTTTTTGTTTTCAAAAATCTTACCGTATTTCCGCCCGAACGATAAGCTCCACCCGTGAAGCTATTAACCGCATTGCTGTGAGTATCGACATAAAAAATTTCGCCCTCAGTTAACGCACAAGCCTTAAATCCGCCGGACAAAGAAAACAGCGCCAAAAGCATACATACCGTCATTAAAAACGAACATACGATTTTTGCGCTCTTTTTGCTGAAAAATTTCTTCATTTTTCTAACCTCTCTTAACTTTTTTATATATAAAAACGGCGCACCGTTTAAGTGCGCCGGAGTTTTAACCGAAAAGCATTATAGTTTTTTAATAACTACCTATTCGTATTCATTTGTCGCAGATACAATTATGCAGGCATACCATTTGCAGTCTGTATCTGCATTATACGCCGCACCTACGGCGATATAACTGTAATCGTTGCTCCCGACATATCTCCAATGATTATCACTTTCCTTTATAATTTCCGTAATTTGTTTTCCTATCTGATCCGCAGTTCCGCTCCACCCGCCTTTTGCAATAGCCTCCATACCGCCGTAATCATAATAATTATATGTTTCGTCAAACCCAAAGGAAGTCATATCTACATACTTCCCGTACTTATAATAGGCGGTTGCCTCACGAATATCTTTTGTGCTATGAGCAAAGTTTGTTATAAGCTGCTTACTTCTGTATTCGGCAACCTTGGTCATTACGGGTAAAACCGTAAGCTTTTCAGCACCTTGGGCCTCTCTGTACCGATTGATATAATAAACGATCTTTTCAGCCACTTCGCTGCTTGTCGGTGTTGCTGTTTCGGGAGTGACGGTTTTTTCCTCAGTCTGCGTTGTTTCGGTTTCCTTGCTTTGTTGAGATTTATTCTCCGCCTCGGCTCTTGTGTTTTCGGGCTTTGAATTTTTGCTGATGTTTTCGGTTATTTCCTGTGGCTGCGACGGCATTTTCTGCGTTTCGTTCGTTTCTTTATTCTCCGAAGCTTCAGACATTGCGGCGGTGCTTACATCCTCAGTTTTTGAAGCAGTTTCCAAACTGCTGTTCATTGCTTTTTCGCTTTGCCGCGTTTTGCAGGAGCAAAGCACCGTCGCACATAAAATCAAAAGTATTATTAAGCTGTTTTTTTTCATATTCCTTTCACCTCATTATATAAGTTCTCATCTAAAAATGTATAATACGGCGTTCCGCTTGTCGCTACAATGCGTACATTGTTTTTATTCATATGTCTTATTGCCTCTAACGACTCCTGCCAATTCCTCGTTATACAGTTCATATCTTCTATAAGAAGAATATCAAAGGCTTTATTTTCAGCGGCTTCCTTTATTTGCTCAAACAGCTTTTTTGAATTTGAATGATAACCTCCGTTTTCCCCGACAATGCTCCAACCCTTACTTTCCGCATATTTTATAAGGCTGTTTCTTTGTTCCTGTAATTTCCCCTCATTATACCAAGTGCGGTAATATATCCAAACTCGTTTTCCCTTGATTTCGGGTACGGAATAAACCTTTGTCACTATTTCCTCCTTACCGTTTAACGGCTTTAATGTAATGCTTATTTCTATGCGGTCGTTCATAAATACCCGAATCTGTTTCACAAACATTTTTACGGTCTTTATATCAAGGGTTTTGGTCTTGAGCAAAGATTGTAAAAAACTAACGGTATCATTTTCAAAGGCTGCCGTTTCTGTAACGCTTTGCAAGGCTTCGATTTGCTCGGTAAGCGATTTTTCTTCTTGCTCTAATTTCCCGTACAGTACGCCGTTTTTTTCCTTTGTAATTTCACCCGACAGCAGTTGCTTAAAAAGCGTTTCCTTTTTTAACGGGATTGCATTAAGCTTTAATTGCAATTCCTTTATTTTATTCGCTTTACCGCCCTTATAAGCACATTGTTTTGCCGTATGTAATTGCTTTAAAAGATTTTGTGCTTCTTCCTTTAAAGCCATAAGCGTAAGCACTTTAAGATCGCTTTCATACACCCGATTACCCTTGCAGGAAACGGTTACGCCGTTTTTGTACTCCATACATTTATAATACGGGTTTTCGGTGTCGTTATAGACTAAACACATTCCGCAATAACCGCAAACAACATTGTGAAACATACACGACTTCTGTGTTTCTGCTTTTATTATATGCTTTCTTTTGCCTTTAACCTTGTCAAATATCTCTTTGGATATGATAACGGGGAACACATCGGGGATAACCGTCCATTCTTCTCTCGGTCTGCTGACCATCTTTCTGCTGCCGATTTTATCCACACGGGTTTTTCCGTAAATAAATGTACCTGTATAGCGTTCATCCTGTAATATTCTTTTCACCGTATCTGCGCTCCATATATAACGGCAGTTTTTTTCATTCCAGTTTTTTATATTTTTATGATGTTTTCTTAACACCCAAAGGGGCGTAGGTGCTTTCATTTCGTTAAGCTCTGCGGCTATTTGTGTGTTTCTTTTTCCCTGCAAGGCGGCGTTAAAGATATAGCGTATGTTTTCGGCGGACTCCTCGTCGATTTCAAGCCTGTACTTTTCAGGGGATTTTATATATCCGTAAAAAGCATAGCTTGCGTGAAATTTGCCTTTTTGGGCTAATTGTTTATGCGCGCACAAAATTTTTTGAGATAACGAAACGCTGTAATATTGGTGCATTATCTGTTTAAAGCCGACATCAATCATTCCGGCGCTGCCGTATTTATATCTGTTGCTGTCATAGTGGTCATTTACGGAAATAAAGCGAACTCCGAGAAACGGAAATATCTGTTCAAGATAATCGCCGGCGTCAATATATCCTCTGCCGAAACGGGAGTAGTCCTTGACAATTATAGTCTTGACCGTTCCTTTTTTTACCTCATCCATAAGCCTTACAAATGCGCTCCGTTCATAAGTCATTCCGCTTTCGCCGTCATCAACAAATTCAATGCTTTGTAATTCTCTTAAATCGGGGTGCTCCTCCACATATCTTTTCAATAACGCCCTTTGGTTTATTACACTGTCGCTTTCATCTGTTTTGCCTGCCTTGTTTCTGTCTCCAACCGAAATTCTTATATAATAGGCAAGGATATTTTGAAGAGTATTTATTACTGACATTTTTACACCTCCGAATTTTCCGCAGAGCTTATAAGGTCTTGGAATATATCTCTATACTTCATTTTAACGGTTATATTTTTGTTGTCATCAAACTCAATCCGTTCAACCAAATCGGCAATAAGCCCTTTACTGATTTCATTTTCAGGGTTATATCGTGAAACCTTTTCCAAAAATTCATTTGCGGGCTTCATTTCGGATAACCGCTCTTTATCCCTTACAAGCCCCGAAAGCTCTTGTATCTTATTTGTGATTTCCGCTTCGCTTTTTACTTTTAAACAAGCATACTGCCGTTCGTCTATTTGCCCCGTACATAGTTGCTCAAATAAGGTTATCAGGGATAATTTTTTACGGTTCAATTCGGTTTCTGCTGCTTTTATTCGAGCGTCAAGCTCTGCTACTTGTTTTTCGGTGTGTGAATTTTCGTATTTCGGTATTTCCCGTATATGCTTTCCGAGAATTTCAAGCTGTGTTCTGATTTGTGCGGCAACTGCGTTTTCCATATTGCGCTCCATTATAGTCCGTAAATTCATACACACCGCATTGCCGTATATGTTATGTGTACGGCATAAATAATAATAACACTTACCTTTGTTCCTCCAGCGTCTTGACAGCGGTTTGCCGCAGCATTTACAGAAAACCAAGCCGTCAACAAGTGATTCCTTATGTCTTTCGGGGCAGTCTGAGGATTTTGAGTAACTGTGGGACGGAAGCATACTTTGTACCTTGTCCCAAAGCTCTTGCGATATTATAGGCTCATTCACATTTTTATATAATTTCCATTGACTTTTAGGATAGTATATTTGCGGCTGATTATCGCAAAACCGTCTATAGCTTATTTCCTGCTGCATATGTCCGAGGTAAACGGGATTACGCAGCATTTTTCCTATCATTGTACCGTTCCATATACTGTATTCGGGGATACGACTGCCGCCCAAGCCCTTTGCGGCTTTGTATTCGCTCGGTGTCGGCAAACATATATTATTGCAATGCTCGGCAATTTTTCCCAAACTGTAACCGTCGGCGTACATTTCAAAAAACATTCTGATATTTTGAGCGGCAGGCTCGTCTATGATATACGGGTGCTTCGGATCACCCGATTTCTTATAACCGTAAGGCACTATACGGTAAAGCATTTCGCCGTTTGCCCTTTTTGCGTCAAAAGCAGCCCCGATTTTGCTTGATAAATCTCTTGAATATGCCTCGTTCATAAGGTTTTTCATAGAACGCATTACATCATTCGGCCTGCAATCGGGGCTGAAAGTATCCACATTATCAAGCACAGCTATAAATCTTATACCGAGAAACGGAAATATTTTCTCAATATATTCCTCGGTTTCAAGATAGTTCCGTCCGAATCGGCTTAAATCCTTAACAATAACGCAGTTAATTCTTCTGCCTCGTATATCGTCCATAAGTCGGTTAAAGCCCGAACGCTCAAAGTCCGTTCCTGTTTCGCCGTTATCGGTATAAATATCCGCAAGTTCGATTTCGGAATGCTTTAAAAGATAATCACGGATAAGCATTTCCTGATTTTCTAAGCTTTCACTTTCCTTTCCGTATCCGCCGTCCAAAAGCGAAAGCCGCCTATACAATCCTGCGTGGAATATAATCTTTATAGCTTTCTTTTCTTCTGCCACATTATTGTTTCTGTTGAAAATCTGTTGTCTGCGTGAAACCCGTCCTGCCATTTTAAATCGCCTCCTCCAACAAAGCTTTGCCATCGGGACCGTTCATTTTTTTAGCGCACAAAATATAGTCCATTGCCGCCTTATAGTCGGCATCGTGATGAAACACAATTTCAATTCGTTTTGATGAATAGATATAAATTCTTTTTACGAGCCTTACAAGCAGCAGACGGTCAATATGTTCTATATTTCTGTTTTCAATAAAGTAATCTATCCAATCGGTTTTAGGTGTGTGATTTTCCATAACCTCGTTAATTGCTTTCTGCCGCTTTTCAATGGCTGCGCGTATATCGTTGCATTTTTTATCATAGATAGCCGTATATTCACGGTACATATTTTCCGAAATTGTACCGTCAACATATTTCTCAAAAGCGGATGTTTTAAAATGCTCGTTTTGCTTTAATTCTTTATTAAGGTCGGCAAGTTGACTGTCAAGCTTAATTGCCTCAAAAGACTTTCGGGGGAGATCAGCAATATATTTAAGCATTTCCCCAACCTTAAGCACCGCTTGTATTTCATTTTTTACGGCGCACTCAACAGCCTTTAACAAAGCCCTCTCGCTTATATTGTGTATTGAACAGGCCTTTGAATCAAGGCGATATGTTGAACAAATATAGTAATCGTATTTTTTACCGTTTGATTGCACAACACGGTGTACCATACCCTGTTTACAATCACCGCAAAATATAAGTCCGGAAAAAATATATGTTTTTTCGGCGCCGGGAGCAATTCGGGTATCCGATAAAATCAAGTCGTTTGCAATCTTAAAATCCTTTTCGCTTATTATAGGCTCGTGAGCGTTATCCACGCAAATCCATTCGCTTTCATCACGCAATATGCTTTTCTTAATTTTATAATTCGGGCGAACTCTTTTCCCTTGCTCCAATCGCCCTGTGTATACCGCATTGTGAAGAATACGGGATACCGCCGTAGCCGACCAAAGAGAACGGTTTTTAGATTTAAAGCCGCAATAAAAATTTTCTCCGCACATCCTTTTATACTCAAACGGAGACGGTACGCCATCGTCATTAAGACTGTCGGCAATAGCCGACATGCTCATACCATCTAATTTTTTATTGAATATATCTCTTACAACTACCGCGGCGGGTTTGTCTATAACAAGGCGGTGCTTATCCTCGGCGTCCTTTTTATACCCGTAAACCGCAAAAGGATTAACGCATTTTCCGTTTTTTCTTGCAACATCGAGATGGCTACGGATTTTAATTGAGGTATCGCTGCAATATGAATCGTTTATCAAATTTTTTAGTGGAATAATTAGATTATCTGTTGAAGGATCTGAATACAGACTATCATAATTATCGTTTACGGCAATAAACCGAACGCCCATAAACGGAAAAATCTGTTGCAGATATTTACCCATTTCAATGTGATTTCTGCCGAAACGGGATAAATCCTTAACTATAACGCAATTAACCTTTCCGGAGCGAATATCGTTCATCATTTCACGAAAACTCGGACGGTCAAAATCCACGCCGCTGTAACCGTCGTCAACCCTTTCTTTATGTAGCTTGATTTCGGGGTGCGATTTCAAAAAAAGGTCTATAAGCTCGCGCTGATTATTTATACTGTCGCTTTCCGCCTTATCTCCGTCCGCTACGGACAGCCTTAAATATTCATCTGCGTAATATGTTTGCATAATAAAAACCTCCTAATTGCAGAATCCTGTCAGAGAGTCCTAACAATCAGAAGGTTATGTTTTTATTATGCTTAATTCAGTCCGTACCCATTATAGCACAACAGCTTATTCCGCGTCCAGACTTTTTTTATTTTTCTGTCTTATTTGTTAAGCTTCTCATTTTATTCTTTATACAAACGCCCTTAAATAGCTTTCCAATCTCTCGTTCAAGCTGCCGCCGTTTTCGGTGTAAGTTATTTTTATAACATATTTCCCGTGCTTGTAGCAATACGGGTTTTTTATCTGTTTTAAGTATTCAACCGCTTTTTCCTCTGCGGTAAAAGACGGATTTATTTTCACATCTCGTATATCTGTTAAAGTATCACGGTTAACTGTACGAATATCCGTATTACGCATTTCGGATAAAAGCTCACTTGCTGTCATTTCTGTAGGCGCCCCCTATTCGTTCGGCTCAATATAGCGAAGTCCCAAGCTTACACATAATGCTTTATTGACCTTTTCCATTGTACTTTCATCTAAATATCCGATATATCCTCTTATACGATTTTTGTCTATTGTCCGCATTTGCTCCAAAAGCAGCAGCGAATCTTTTGCAAGGCCCGCAACATTTTTAAGCTCTATATGCGTAGGCAACGGCGATTTTGCCGATTTGCTTGTAATAGCCGCTGCTATAATTGTAGTAGAACTGTATTTATTGCCGGCATTATTCTGAATTATTAAAACCGGGCGCGTACCGCCCTGCTCCGAACCGACAACAGGCTCTAAATTAACATAGTATATTTCGCCTCGTTTTATTTCCTTTTTCATTATATAAATACCTCCGGTTTATAAAAGCGTTAAGTAATAAGTAAGAGCCGAAGAACAGAAATTATCTATCCCTCGGCTCGGTTTTTCAATCTGTTTTTTTATTGTATCGAATTTGTCCTCGACGCCCCGTATACAGGGAAGTTACCAAACGGCTGATTGCTTTTCAGCCTCACGGGAATCTCACCCCTCCGCATTTTTGACGAAGCTGCCCCCACTTGTTGCGACGGCTCACGGTCACACACCGTTTCAACGCTCGACTTTATGGCCGGACAGGAGTATCATTATCCTACTCTGCAGATCGTGGCCGCACCGATAGCAACTCGGCTTTTACCGCATAGACTTTATCGCTCGGAATAACACTTCAATGCGCGTCTGCGGAATCGGCTTGCCGTTTTAACGGCAGCAGAGAGAATGTATTTGGCAAAATGAGTATTAACTTGTCAAGGAGCAATAAGGACTGTGTGAAACAATGTCCTTTCACCTAATGCACTTTTTCGGCGGTTTTGTAGGGGTATTTTTTAAAAAATATTCAGAAATATACAAAAAGGACTGCCGTAATGACAGTCCCGCGAAAAATCACTTAATTTTATTGCCGTATTTCTTCAATTTTTTTAAAGCGGAATTTACACATTCCTCAACCGAAGTCCAATGAACGCCCTCCATAGCTGCGATTGCTCTGAATGTTTTGCCGTCCGCACAATGAAGATAAAGGCGGTTTTTTTGTTTTTCGGTAAGCTTTGCAATGCGAAACAGCTTGTCCAGTTTTTGCCTATCCTGTTCATTATTTTCTTTTTGTATGTACTGTTCGTCAACAGGCGTTGCTGCAAAAGAAGGATCATTTTCCAAATCCTCGGTCGGCACTAATTTTCTGCCCTGTGCCGTTTCGTAGCGTATTTCATCTAAGAAAATCTCATCGGATATTTCCTTGAGTTTTAAAAAATCCCCCTCGGTTTTATTCGGATTTTCCCGTAAATATTGTTCCTTTGTTATTTCTCTTATTTCATTTGAGAATTTATATACAATACCCTCGCTGAATTTATTTAGAGCATAATCGCTTTTATCAAAGTTTTTCACTTTTAATCCTCCAATCTGTTTTCTGTTTAAAAACAGATTGAAGACGGCGATCTACAATGAAGTTTAATTGTACTTAATACAGTATTTTTAATTATTGCAGTTTCAAAGATAAAATAAAAAAAGCCAAATCCATCCCATAATACAAGAACGAATTTGGCTATGTGACAGTCGGAAAATAGGATTACAGTCAAGAAAATTCTTGAATTTTCGCTACTTTTTACCGACTGCGTATATGTTATGTATTCTGTACTTCCTCACACTAATTTGACAACTAAATTAAATATTTGTTGTAAATTCTCAATTTACTTATTTTTATAAAAACGGGCGGCATAAACAGGGAGTTACTGTTTAAACCGACTTCCTGCTTATGACATACAAATTGTGCCTATACGCCTTAATTAGTAAGTTTCAGCATACGAGTAATATTGATTTACATCAAACTGCTTAATTGCTGATTTTGTTCTTCCAAAAGAACAATCCGTAACTGTAATATAATTTGTTGCATTGCCGTCTTTTAAGCATTCAAACTTCATAAGTATTCCGGTTTCTGCATCAACAAGCATTGTAAAGGCATCACCATTGTGCTTAGCGGCAACATATGGCGTGGTTTTTCCTTCTATCTTAATACAGTTTCTTCCCAGATATGCAGTTTTATCGTCAACAATTTTCCAATTATCAAAATATATAAAATTCATTTATAAAACCATTTGCTAAAAAAGATCATAACGCAAAGAGAATTGCAAAAATAACTGCTTTTTTCATTGAAAGCTTATCACTTCTCTTATTCATCAAAATATCCTATTTCTTTCATAATGGCATTCAATTTGCTCGCATTTTCTTCATCACAATAAGCAAATATAAGTGTGTTAGCAACACGCATATTTATTGTATATAATCCATTAGCCTTAATTGTATATAACATATAATTTGATGAGCCCTCGGAAATTTCTATATTTGGAATGGAATATCTATTTTCCAAGATATAGCTCTGATATTGCCTTCTAATACTTTCAGCACTTTTATTACTATCAAAAACAAAAAAATCAAATCGCAGGTCATTATCTTTGCTCCCAACAGCATTTTCAAGTGTGTTGCCAATTTTCCACCTTTCTTGATAGTCATTTGTCAAATCGGCAGCTACAAGATTATTTTTTTCCAAAGTACTATATACCTTTTCAACCGTAGCAGGAGTTTTGGGGTGCCCTTTTGCAAAAACGATAGACAGAATAACAGCTAACAAGACAACCACAAATACAGGAAATAAAATATATTTTACATTATTACTTTTAAACATACATATTCTCTCTTTCGTACAAAAGTTGAATTTGTAATACTATTATATTCACCTATAATAAATCAATAATAATTGAGAAAACGAATGTTGGGTAATGCAAAGAATTTTTCTTTGCATTACCCTGTAATTAATTAGTTAATTGTAATTTGAGTTGTATATGATACTCTTTTTCCTGTTGCGTCTGTTACATATGCTAAAATATTATATGTTCCGGCTTTGGTAGGAGTCCATTCAAAGAAATTAACAATTGCTGCATCATTCGAATATACTATTTCGTTATTATTCTGAATATAAAACTCCCATTCCCACGGTTGCACTCCGCCAGTAGCAGTTGCAGTAAATGAAATTGTTTGCCCAATTGCAAGAGTGCCAAATACTTCAATATCTGTAATTTGCAGATCATTTTCTTTAAAATGTGCTTCCAGAGTTCTATTAGAATCTATCGTAATTTCATACTCATTAGAAATGCCATATAGCATTTCACCACTCTCATACCAACCATCGAAAACATATCCCGGTAACGGTGTCGCACTAAGAGTTACAGTGTTTCCCTTAACATATGTTCCTCCTCCTGAAACCGAACCGCCAATTCCAGACCTCAAGGTAATAGTATAGTCAGGATATAATTTTACAAACTCACTATTATTACCACCATCACTTTCTAATTCATTTGTTTCAAGTAAGAAATAATATGTTCTTGCTTCTTCTGAGATAGTATTATCTAACTCGTCGTTACTAATATTAAACTCAAAGATTTTTTCTTCGCTCGGATTGAGTTGAGTTATTGTTTTTGCAGAAAGTAAAGTTCTTTCAACTGCTCCTTTAAAAAATTTTAGTGTGGCTGAATTTACAATACTATACCCGTTATTTCTTACAGTAACGACTAGCGTTCTGCCATTATCTGTTCTATTTTCTTGAATACTTTTAATGGCAATATCCGCATAACCTATAGTTAAAACCGCTTCATTATCCGAACAAAAAGCATCTGTTTGTCCTACTGGGTTAATCTGAATCGTATAGCTTGTTTTTGAAATAGTAGAAGGAAGCGTAAACGGTATTTCCAACTCACCACTTTCACCAACAGCTAAATTGTAGTCAATAGTTTGTGTTTGGATAATAGTATTATCTGTACCGATAATATTTACAGCAAATTGCTGTATATCCACAGAGCCCTTATTGTAAACATTAGCACATATGTTGATCTCTTGATTTGGCTCTACAACGCCTGAATAGGTTGCAATAGGATCAACATAAATATCGTAAAATTCATTTGTGGTTTTTTGTATCAAGTCAATCCGGCCATACTGCTTTCCATTAATGGGCTCCTCAAGTTTTTCTGCAAAGCCATACGCTAATTCGATCTTACCATTCGGCATCATACAAGCATCCCAACCGCGAACAATTCCGGAATCTGTTGAAATCGGTTCACTCTTGCCAAAAGAGCCAGCTGTTTCGTTATAATTCACGCCATAGAAATTAAAATCAGAATTGCTATTTTGTTGCCAAATCACGGCTTTCTTTCCATTTGAATTTTCAAGCGCTTTAATTCTTGTAACATTACTGTCCAATTCAGGAACCACGATTGTTTTTGATTCTATATTACCATTAGTTATACATACAACCGAGCCATCACTTATCCAATATAATTCATCATTGATGAAACTCACTGAATAATCCGGTGCAGTATCGTTTGTTACTCTGATATTTTCAGTTCCGTTATAATAGAAAACCTCCATATCGTTTATATCTGACGCATCATTATTTGTTTTAGTCGTATACGCTATAACATTATTGTTTTCAACATAAGATGTATCTAAACTGGTTACAACCGGCAGTCCAGATGCAATACTTTCAAGGTTTTGCCATACACCGTTTACAAATTGTTTTCTATAAATTGAATTTGTACCATTAAGTGCAAATACATCATTTTCAGAATTTTGTTGCCAAACCACTGAAATATTATTACCTGACGATATAACTTTATGACCCATTTCATAATTGGTATTGTTGGTAGTAATAGCTGTTGTATTAACAAATGAAGTTCCGTTCCAATATGTATAATACAAATCCATAGCGGCGGACATTTCTTCAAGGGTAACATCCGATTCAAAAACCGAATTGCAATTCTGCCAAATAATATGTGCTCCTCCATTACCATCAGCAAAAACATACGGTTCAAAATCTGCAGTAGAATCATTCAATACGGGTTGTGCGGCACTCCAAGAATTGCCGTCATAAATACGATACATCAAAACAGAACGGTTTACAGCGGTTCTATCTGTGGCATCAGAAATATATGTTAACAGCATTTTACCGTTGCCCAAACTTACAATTTTTGGATTACAATAAACCTGCACATTCGAACTTAAAACATTTGAAGGATTTGTACTATTTAAATAATATAATTGAGATAATGGTTCAATGAACTTTAAATCATCGTTACTGATTGACATTACACTGGCTGTTTTTGTTGTAGGATATAATTGTTTTTTTGCAAATACCCACTCATAGTTATTACCCCAAAATAAAGCCTGATATTCAAAAAAAACTGAAGCACTTAACTCTGCCGTAAATGATTCTGCAAAAGAGTTTGCTGGTAACTGCAATTTACAATCTAATGAACCACTTATTCCTGCATATGCACTTGCCACAAGAACATCAACCCCTACACTTAATTTAGGTTTGACTCCAAATGACATAACTCCTTCTAATCCGATTTCACCAGAATTTTGCTTCACTAAATTAAATCCGCTTTTTATTGAACCTTCAATAGCAAATTTCGCATATACGCACGGAACTATCATATAAGATATACTGCTCTCAACTGTGCCGACAATCGCAACCCCGCCTTCTTTTAGTTTGCCATCATTGCAGTTTATTGTCATATATCCAAACATATATGTATCACAATCAAAGCCAACTTTTGTACCTTTTTGATACAGACTCCCTTTTATATCCTTGAATCTTTTCGTAAATTCTTGATTGTTTTTTCCAAGAGCAGAAAAAGTTGTTTTTACGTTCATATAAGTTTGATTAAATTTACCTATTCGTGTGCTACTACCCGTTGTCTCTGTTGACATACTTCCGGCATTTAATCCTATGAGCACTTTATAAGTGTTATCTGTAACATCATATTCCGTGTTTAATTTTACTAATCCATTTGCGTCTAACCCCACATCCAACTCAAACAGTGGCACTTGATGGCCCAAAATATCAACAGTGGGACCAATTATTTTATCAGATGCTGTATTTCCAATTTTTATATCATCAGCAGATATATTATAATTTATCGGATTAAGTTTTGAAACAGCCGGATCACGACCAGAATAGCCATCTTTATCTATCTCTATTCTTCCGTCGCCATTACCAATAGTAATAGTTGCAAATTGGTCGAAAGCCCAGTTATCTGGCATACTAAAACCCAAATTACCACTAAATCCAGTTGACATATCACCGACGAAACTGCTACACGCATATCCAAGTTTAGAAACACGGGTACAGGCATTTCTTGTACCATAAATTCCAACCCTATAACCACTATCTGACATTTCTTCGTACACACTTTTAAAGTAAGGAATAACATTACTAGTAATTTGGTAATCCAAGCAATCAAAGTCAACAGCAAAATAAATTATAGTATTTTGTGGCAAACCGAGTGCCATTGCAGCATTTGTTGCCTTTTGAGCATCAGTTGCACCTTGTTGTGGAGTAAAATATTCAAGATAATTTGCCGATGTCTGATATATCGGAAAAAAGCGAAGTCCGGCATCAAAGATTATCTGTGCCTCTTGCCTTGTTATTGCTTTGCTAATTCCACCATTATATGTACCAGTCAAGTATCTTCCTACATAACGATATCCGTTATCATATAGGGTTTTTGCCTTCTTTTCTGTTAATATAGTAGCACAATCGGCAGCGCGAGCAGATCGAGAAGTATCACCACGGCTAATAAACAGTGACATCCAAGTGCTTATATCAGCTTTACCAGTTACAGGTATTGCCATTTTATTTTGAAAATCTCTTATATTCCTTTGTGTTCCCGAATCAAAAACACCATCTATTGTCCCATTTCCAAACCCATTTACCAATAATGCGAATTGTAATAATTCGGTAATTGCAGAAATCTGACTCGCATTATAATAAGCTCCCGATGAAGTGCCGGGATATGTCCGTGAAGAAGCAGAATTTCTCGCATATGGAATTTGGGGGCAGCAAAGCTTAGTTGTATTACCGAAATTCCCATTAGCTACGCTTATAGGCATAAGTTCCTCTGCCTGTAAAGCGTAAATAAGTGCTTTGTTTGTATTTCTTCCATATACACCATCACATGGAGTTAATCCTGTATATGCCTCATATTTTCTGTTGAGCTTTTGCTGCATCGCCCGAACTGCTGCTATTCCTCCATATGAACTCAACAGTTTAAATGTGTCCATAGACATTAAGGCTTTCATAACATTTACTGTTACCACACCATTTGGATTTATAAAACCAGCATCCGTTTTGAGTTCTTTTACAGCAGCCTCTACATCAGCATCAAAGACTCCTTCAAATACAACTGTACCATCATCCGCTTCATATAAATTATATCCGGGGCAATATCCTTTACACCAAAGCGCCCCCTGTAAAATAGCATATTTTCTATCTGTTACCCCATCTTGCCGTGACAACAAATTTTGAGAATACAATCTAGTTGTCGTGGGGCCAAATGAACTTGCCAATTCAGTAATACCTAATTCGTGTTGTAATGCACGCAATAGCCCATAAACAACATTCCAACCTGTCTTTCCATTTTCTGTTACTGTTCCGAACCCATCCACATTGCCATACTCTTGGTTCAGCCATCTTTGAGTCAGGTAAACCATAGCATCTCCCGGATAATTTTTAACAGTAGATTTATTCCGTTTTACAAATACCTGCTCTGTTTGTTGTGTTTCAGGAATTTGTAATTCAGATATATAATCGGTTTCATTTCCATAATTATCAGTAATTTCTACCGTATTACTTTTTAATGTAAAAGAACTATCTTCAGATACATCATAATTAAATGTAGAATTTTCGGTAGATTGATTTGTGTTTTCAGCCGCAAATGTAGGGATGCATATTATTTGAAAAGCAAATGCTAAACATATCAATATTGTTAATGCCTTACAAAAAATTCTTTTCACATTATTACTTCCTTTCTCAACATATTAAGCATCGTAAAGTCCCAAATAATTTTTGGGACTTTACATCTATTCTTCCTTTTTTAATTGCTTTGGTATTTGATTACCTAATACTGCTGCTCCCGTTACCAGTATTCCCTGAATTACTGATTGGACAACAGTTTGTATAGTAAATGTACTATTAGTTAATACCGAAAACAATATACCAAAAAACAACAATATTAAAGGTATAAATTTATCCGGTATTTTTTGAATTTTTTTAATTATAAATCCTAATATAATCAAAACCGGAACAAGAATTAATTTGTTTTCGGTAATAAGCTCCTCAAGGTTCATATTATTTAAAATATTACCACGAACCATAAAAAGCTATTGAATTATATCCTGAAGCAAGTGATAACCCAGTGTCAACAAATCCATATTTGCTTCCGTTTTCATCAACTTGAACCCATTGACCGGAAGTGTTTTGAACATAGGTAATTTCTTTCCAATCAGGATGTTCTGAACCAACATTATTATTGTTAGTCGCTACAAGACATCCGGCCGATACAGTACCCCATCTTGTTCCATCTGATCTGTAAATAACTTTATTCTTACGCATCTTGAATGTTTTATATGTCCCAGCACGATTTCCAGTGGTTATGTTGGCAGTACCATAAGGTTTATCGGTGTTGAACCAATAAGTTGGCAAAGGATGCTCGTCGGTATTAACAATAACTGTTTTCAAACCTCCATTAGGACCTAGAAAACAGATAGAAGTAAAACATCCTTCGCTACCAAAAATAACAAATGCCTCTCTTGGATATAAATCTCCAACTTTAGCACCATTTCTATCAGAATCATAAATCGGATAAGTTCTTCCGCTACTATTTATACAAAACCATTGATTAATTCCCATATTAATATTCCTTTCTTTCAACATTTTTAAAATCTTGTATTAAATATATTAAATCATTGGTATCGCCTCCTTAAAAATTTTTATTCACTACGCAAATTCCCAAAATAAACACCTATTCCGCCCCAATCAGCCGGTTGCAAATCATAGTGTGCGGGATAATTTATTGCGTAATAGTCATAATCGTGTATGACTTCGTGAACCTTAAATATTTTTTCTACATTCCTATTATCACAGGCTCTTTTTAATTCTTTATAGCATTCTTCAAATACCTTTTTGGCTTTTTTGTCTTTTATTGCAACAGTAATCGCTTGTATATTCTCCATCACACCGTTGAAACTAAATACACCTTTCTCAACATTTTGAGCGTGACCTGTAATTGCCATTTCCCAGCATGTGCTGTCGGGTTCTTTTAAAAATGATACATTTTCAATTAGTAGCAGTTCAAGTGTGTAATGGACATTTCGCAATTTATCGGAAACATATTCTTTTTCATCGTCATCAAGATTATACAAAATTCTGTTTTTGATTTTCAAAGATGTTGACTTTGTCGGCGGTTCAATAGATGACTTGTGCAAATAATATCTTTTTGTAGCAAAAGCTCTCATATTTAAGTATGCGCTTTCTGAAATTTCAAAAATTTCTGACTTGCCGTTGCTTACAATTTCCACCACGGCATAGCAATCGACCACCCACGCAAGCGTATTGATTGTTGTAGTTGTTTCTTCACCGCTTTTCAGTTCAAATCTCATATCAGTGAACTCTTTTGTAATATCCCAATTATCACTTGGTTCAGACCAATACGTTTTTGATAAAATTGAAACAAATTCTGAAAATTTTTCTGTATCAGTAAAAGTGTAAGTTTTCGGGTTTGTTTCCATACAGAAGTCAGTTACGACGATAGATGTTATATTATTATCAAAACTATCAAATATTGTTACCCCAGTATTTCGCAGCTCGTCTCTAAAATTCATATAACTAGATTTTTCTGGAACAATCTCGGATTCTTCTTTTAGATCCTTTTTTTTAGAAGAACAACTACACAAAAGAAAAATGATTGTTAAAAAATATATCAACAACACGATAGAAAATTTTCTTGTTTTTGCCATATCACACTCAACCTTAAAAAATTCAAAGACATTATAATAAATGCGCTTTCATATATACTACAATTCATATACCGCTATAGGTTACAAAAAATTTAAAAATTGTTTTGCCTGTTCAAAAGTTTCTATGCCACAATAATATCGTTGCCCTTTTAAGAACTCGAATATTCTTAAAAATACAACAAATCAGAATAAAAGTAGGTTGCAAACTTCTACAATTTTTTTAATAATATTTTAAAGGAGTTTTGTAACCTACTTTTATTCTGATTTGTTGTACTGTTAGGGGAGTAATAATTTAATTGCATTTTTGAAAGGGGTTGAAAAATAAAATTGAAATTCTTATATGTGTTTTAATAAAATAGGTTCTCCCCACTTTAGCTATATAAAAAAGTTTTTTCACCTTGCTAAAACGCCTATTTAAAACCTAATTAAAATAATATAAACGGAGTGAAAAAAATGGATATTAATTTATCACTGTATGAAAGAATTAACCTACTTAATCAATACACTATTTTACAAGAGCTATCTTATATCCAAAATGATGAACATAATGCTAAACATTATGAAACTATAGGAAACATTATCGCAAACGGATATACCCATGAATATGGTATGCTTACAGATTGTATGTCGGATGAATTCCCCGAAACAGAAGCACAATTTGTTTGGGACACTCTTAAAATGTATTCGGCAATTCTGTTATCATACCACAATATTGAAAATCCAGAGTTGACCTACGATCAAATACTATTTCCGGGATTTGACGGAAATAATGAAACACAGTACTTATATTATTGTGAATTTGTACTGCAAGATATGGGGCGATATGGCGAGCTTTCAGAAAATAACAGAAAAGATTTCAATTCACATTGCAGAAAATGTGATAAATATCGAGCAATGCTAAAAAAATGGAACGAAATGGACAAGCCTCACGAGATGAATCATAGTCAACTCAAGGAATTGCTAAATATTTATTGAGCAAAATCGCATTTTATAATTATAAAATTTCTGCATTTGAAATAATACTTTGAAAGGATATAAAAAATGAATATACAAATTAAAAAACTCTTAACTTGTGTGCTGATTTTAAGCTTATCACTAATAACTTTAACACCTGTTTCTGCTGCAAAGGCAGCGCCGGGAATAGTTGCTCCGTTTTATAATAATGTTGGTTCTGCCACTTCCGCAATAAGCATCAATGATAGCGGCAAACTAACAATCGGATATAAATACTCCGGCTACTCTTCAATCACAACTAAAGCTGTTATTACAACTTACATTGAAAAGAAGACATTAGGTCTATTTTGGAAACGAGTAGATATAGGAAAAACAAATAATGAATGGATAGATACCATTAATGATTACAGATATACAGGTTCCAGAACTCATCAGTTGTCTTCTTCTGGGACGTATCGTGTAACCGTAATTTATAATATTTATGGTTCAGGCGGTAGTGCTGACGAAATCACTTGCCAAGCAACAGATTCTTATTAAATATTAAAATGAAACACGGTGCCTTTTATATGGCACCGTGTCGTTTATTCTATATTCCTTATAATTTCTTTAATCACTTCAAAACTAACATTTCCATGGCTGGTAATACTAAGTGCATACCTATCTTTCATCCAAATAGCCTGTTTCATATCATATGCTTCAAAAAATTCTATTTCATAGCCGTCAACATTTTCTGTAAAAACTATACCATTTTCATTATCTACAAAATAACCGTCAGAATGACCTGTTATCATTTGCGTAAATTCTATAACATTTCCCAAGTCATCTTTAAATTCAGTTGTTATGGATACATCATTTTCGATTTTATTAGTTTGTTTAAAGCCGTAGGGCAAATTAGTTATAGTATATTCTCTTTCGATTTTTTCAGTTTTATCACCTGTATACGAGTAATGAATAAATGTTTCATAAACCTGTTTAATGAATTTCACTACCGGCTCACGGATAGCCTTCACGCTTAAAGACGCAGTAAACAATGTAATTATTGCTGCAAAAATAACCGCTACACGTTTTCCCGCCGTATTGATAAATTTATAATAACTCTTCTTTTGCGCCCGAATCAGCTTATCCATTCGTTTTATAAATTTTTCGGAAAATGTAAAATCAATACTGTCTTCATCTGTGGGTATGTAAGCAAACTCCGAAGAAACAACCTCACGAAAAGCAGTCTTAAATTCTTCTCTGCTCATTGACAACTTTCTCATCTCCCGTCATATCAAGCAAGCTTAAAAGCATTTTCTTTCCACGAACTAACTGTTGTTTTGTTGCGGACACGGATTGATTAAGTGCTTTTGCGGTTTCGTGTACTGTTATTTCCATAATAAAGTGATAGTATAAAACATTTCTGTATTTTTCACTTAAAGAACTGATTGCACTAATTACTTTTTCATAATCAAACTTGGTGCATACCGTATCAAGAAAACTGTTATCCGTAAGATTATCAATACCGCTTATATCAAACTCTATTACGGTATCCAAAGATACATTATCCTTTTTTGTTGCTTTTATTTTGTTCAGGGCAGTATTTTTTGTTGCTTTAAGAAGATAATTGCGAAGATCTGTATTGTCTTTGATTTGTTTAACGGTATCCCAATTCTTTTGGGCTATCCGCAAAAACACATCACCAACAGCGTCTTGAGCGTCATCTTCGCTTCCTAAAATGGTTATCGCCAAAATAACCATTTGCTTTCTGTGCGAAAGATATATCTCCTCAAATAATTTTTTATCACTCTCATCATCAAGGTAAGCTAAATATAAAGCCAGCATACAAAAAATCCTCACAAATCCCTGCCGCCGTATATACAACAATTCAAACGGGCCAATAGGGTACAAATATTTTATTCCTTTATTTTCCAAGTACTTTATTTACAGCGCCTATATAATTTTTCCAGTTCTGAGTTTCCTGTTGCAAATACTCAAGACCGGAATCAGTAATCTTATAAAAAGTTCTTTTTTGTTTACAGGTTTCCATATCATATGTTTCAAGCAATCCATCAGAAACCATTGTCCTCAGCAACGGATATAAAGTCCCTGTTTTCAGGCAAAAATAGTTATCGGAAACCCTTTTTAATTCCGACACAATCTCATATCCGTACATTTCTCTTAACGAAACTATTTTTAAAATTAAAGTATCCAAACGAATTGACAAAACGCAATCAACTCCAACAGTAGATAATCTACTATAAATTATAATGTATAAAATTGCTGTTGTCAATTTTTTCTTTTAATTCTTATAGTTTCTTATGATACCTTTGGTAGTCTTAATCATTTGGATGATAGAAGAAAGTTCTTTCGGATCGCAATCACCGACCAACTCATCTATTTCCCTTACATAAATATGTTTGTTTTTAATCAGACTGTTATAAACTATTTCATCAAGAGATACTTCCAAGGCGTTTGCTATGCTTACCAAAGTCGGCAAGCTTAACTTTGTGGCAGCTTTCTCAATATGAGAAATGTTTGACGGTTCAACACCTGATTTTTCTGCTAAATCCGACTGTTTCCATCCCCGTTTAATGCGAAACATCCTGATTCTTTGTCCTATTGCTGCATAATCCAATGCCATTTAAAGCACCACCTAAAAGTCTTATAAAATTATTGTATATCCTATTAAGATATAACTAAATAACGCTAATATCCTTATAGGACACACGATATTATTTACTAAAACTTTATTGAAAAAATCAGGACGGACGATTGATTTAACATACTTGAATGCCGCAATATTCTTTTAATATTACTTTTCTTTCATCAAAAAATAATTTCAAGAGCTAATTTCAAGGGGGTATAAAATTGAACTGCCCCCCGGTCCAGCCGTTTAAAGTTGCTTTCGGAGTGTTATATATAAACATTTTTAAACCCTCAGAAAAGCTGTAGCAGTATTCGGTAATATCTCTTTCCGAATTATTGCTGTCGGTATCAGGTGTTGTTTCTTCTGTGGTATCGGCATTGCCCGTAAGGGAATATAAATTACTTGTCTGTCCGCCGTTTTTTCGCTTATCAAAACGCGCGGTTTTTTCAATATATCCGGCTACGCATAAATCGTTTAACGCTCTTTTAACGGTAGAAATACCGTAACCGCACTCGGCGGCTATGGTTTTTACAGACGGAAAACAGAAACCGTCCTTATCGGCGTGATAAATAAGGCATTGCAGCACAAGCCTCGCACGCGGCTTTAAATCCGAACCGAATACGCCTTTTATACATTCAAATTTATTCATTTCTGCCTCCGTAAATCTTTTATACCTTATATTCCTTTACCGCACGGTATATAAAACCGCTGCTTTTATTACTCGCAAAAAACATCCGTACAGCATAAGCTCACCTGTCCCGAAATATTACCGAGTAAAGCCCTTTTACCGTTTTGTGATGTGATTAAAAGAATAATGCCTATAACCACTATGGAAATATAAATAAACAATTCAATAAGCTTCTTTTTATTCATTTGTTTTCTCCTCGCTTTCCGCTGTTTCATCAGGCAACGGAAATATATATCCGGTGGGATCAATGCCCACTCCGTCCTGTGCGTTTCTTATTTCAAAATGCAAATGCGTTTTCGTACTTTGTCCGGGGTTTTTATCTCTTTTAGGATCGCCGCCCATTACGCCGATAAGCGCGCCTTTTTTAACAGATTGCCCCTCGTACATATAAATCTCATTCATATATCCGTAAAGCGCATAAAATGTTTCGTTTTTCTCCGTTCCGTCTTCGTCTGTTCGCACGCCTGTATGCTTTATAATAATGTAATTTCCGTAATCGTCATTTTTCTCTGTGCAGACTTTTACCGCAACGCCGTCTGCGACAGAATATATTTCAGAACGCCAAGCACCCTCAAAGTCTGTTCCGTAGTGAAAGGACTTTACACCCGTTAAAGCGTCTTGCATTTCGCCGTAGCTGTTTGTTACGGCTGCGTTTATAACAGGAAACAGATATACTCCCTCGGTAATCAGTCCTTCTCCGATAGTAAGCACCTTACCGTCATTTTCCTCCTTGAATTGTCTTGCATACTCTGCTTCATCGGGATTGTTTGCAAAAAACTCGTTCAGCATTTCCGTAGGCTGTGTTAAAATATAAATCGGCATCAAAATTACAGCAGAACATACAGCAAGCGCTATCAAAATAATATATAGTAAATTACTCCGCGATTCCTTGTTTGTTAAAACCCCCGATGCCGCTTTGGCAACAGCCTTTGCAGTTGCAGGATCAAACGCCATATATAAAGCCTCCTTTAGATTATGCACAAGGCGCTCCCGAAAGAGCGCCTTATTGTTACCGTCCTCCGGCTGTTCCCATATAGCTGAATTTATAAGACGGAATTTCAAAATTAATATGCAATCTTTTTGAACCGATAACAAACAATGCGTGACCGCGCCGTTTGCTTTCGAGCAGCTCCGTTTCCGCGTCTGTAAGGTTGTAAAGCTCCCTTGTTTCCTGTAGGTTTTTACCGTCGCAGCCCATAAGAAGTTTAAAGCAGGGAATATCCAAAAGAGCCTGACCGTACATTTTTATTTCGGGAGCAAGAAAATCCACAACCGAATGAGAAATTATTACAAGTCCGGCTTCGTATTTTCTTGCTCTTTTTTCAACATTACGCAGAAAAACAAGGGATTGCGGCACATTGGGGTCAATCATCAGATAAGCCTCGTCACAAATAAGCAAAACCCGATCGGTACGGTCGGCGCTCATCTGCTCCCAACTCCAGCCGAGCAAATTAAAATACTGAGTTCTTTTAACATTATCGCTTGTGCCTTGCAGGGAATGAGTATCAAGACAAACGCAGCGTGAACGCGCTTTAATGTTAGTATGACCGTTCCATAAAAAGCTGTCGCTGCCAAACGATATATCGTTAAGGAGCAAAGCAAGATCGCGGCAAACGGATTGTGCTTTGTCTTCGTCGGCCTTATCGGAAATCAGCTTATGCAAATCCGAAAAAACGGGAAAATCAGTAGGCTTTAGTTTTCTTACATCCGTATCCCAACTAATATTCCATCCGTTATAAAGCTCAATAACCGACTGCTTTAAAATTGCTTTCTGCATATCGGTAAGGGACGGCAGATAAAGATTAAAAAACACTTCAAGCGTTTTAATATGCAAAGCCATATCGCTCATACCGTTTCCCTCATCTACATACAAACGCTCCGTTTCGGTTTCATCATCGCGCGGAGCCGGACGAATCTGTAAAGGATTGAGCATACCGTCCCGACCGCCTCCGGCATTTATCCAATCGCCGTTAAGATTGCGGCAAAGCTCTTTGTATTCGCTTTCGGGATCAATAATAATCAGCTTTGTGCCTTTCATATATTCGGAAAGCATTATGTGTTTTACCGCCGTAGACTTACCTACGCCCGCAACGCCCATAACAACCATATTGCTGTTGGTTCGGTCATTTCCGCGTTTCCAAGTATCCACAATCACAAGACCTCCGGCTGTATCCTTTCCGAAATAATAACCCGAACCGTCATTGAAGCCGCTCGCCGCAAACGGAAAGCCTCCTACAAAGGTTGACATTGGAATAATACGGGATATAATTTCCTCAATTCTGCCGTTAGCGGAATATGACGGCGCAATATTCTGAAAGCCCTCTTTTTGCAGATTTGCAAGCGTCCGAGCCTTGCATTTTTGAATATTAAGAGCGCCTTCGGTACGGCGGCAGACCCTTGTAAACTGCTTATCGTCTTTTGCAACAGGCATAACGGAAATACCCATAAGCGCAACCGTTTCGCCATCCCTATCTATTCTCAACATAATTTTTTCGCCGTCCTCGGCGGCTTTTTCGGCACGCTGCCTTGTAAGCGGGTCTTTTGCGCTGTCTGCTATACCACGGTTTTGAATAATTGATTTTGAAATAGAATTTATTAAAGTACCGTTATCAATGGGCTTAATATTTACTGTAACAACAGTTGACGGAATATTTGTGATTTTTGATAGCCAGCCGTAATCAACCTTTTGCGGATAACGGATAATTCCGTAAACTTTGCCTGTGTTTTCACCGATAACCAAGCTGTTTCGTCTGAATTCCAAACCCATAGGCGTAATAACATTCAATAAAGCTTCATTAACGGGTATGAACCCGTCCTCATTATTTGTCCTGTTTATGCTCAACGCATAACACCTCCGTTTCGTTTTTATAGGGAACACCGATAAAATCCATAACCCTGCCGCAGCCGAGCCTGTTTATGCAATAATCATATTGTTTCGGATGAGTAATCTGCATTTTCTGAAATCGGTTCGGTATTTTATCGTGCTGAACGCCGAACATACAAAACATACATCCTGAACGGGTAACGCCCGTTGTTGTAAGCCTTGTTCCGTTTTTGGTATTTATTTCGATAATATCTCCGTAAATCGGAGAATACTTAATACCCGTAACTTTAAGGTACATTAAAACATCTTGCTGCGTCCAAAATGACATAGGCCGGCTTATAGGACGCTTACTTTCAAAAGCATTGCATCCGGCCGCCAGCCAACTTTGCAGCCTTAAAAGACTTTCGCTTGCCATAGTTCCTATAAAGCCCTTTCGTCCCGTGCGGCGTTCATATGAATATACAGGCGCTTTTTTCATATGGTAACAGCATTTATCCGAAATCTTAAAGGGTGCGTCAAGCAAATATTTATATTGCGGACAGTTAAAAATGGAAATATTGCCGTTACTGTCGAGCAGCTCGCCGTTAATTCTTTTAATTCGGTGTTGCTGACCCTTTCTTGCTCCGTCAATAACATTGGATACCTCTTTGGATATTACCGGATAACCGTATTTTTCTATGATTTCAAAAAACGGATATTTGGGCCGCAGCCATTCAACATTTGAAAAGCCTTTAACAAATTCTCTGTTTTCTGGATATTCAAGTCCCGTATCAACAAAAACGGCGGGTATGTCTGCACATACTCGCCTTACCAAATCCAAAAGCACGGTTGAATCTTTACCGCCCGAAAAGCTTACAAATACATTTCCGCCAAACCTCTTGTACCATTCTATTATCCTTGCTTGTGTGACCATTATTTTTCTTTCCAAAGGCCACGACTGCATAATCTTTAAATCTTCCCTTGTGTTCTTACTCATCGTTATACCCCGCAATCATCGGAATAACAGGGTCGGCGTCCGAATCCTCCAGATGCACATATGCGGGATTGTTAATAAGGTTGCAAAGACGGATAATATCCTGCCGCCCCAATATTTCCGAACGTACGCCTGCGTCTGACAAATATCCCTCTAAATATTTAAGCCTCTGCAACATCTCTCTTTCCGTATTTTCGTGCGCTTTCTCCCATATCTTGATATAGAACTGCCGTTCAACCGTATCTCCCGAAACAGCCAAAGAACTCATTTCAGCCATTTCCTGCTTTAAAAGCTCCTTTTGCTTTAAATCGCTGCAAGCGGTCAGGGTATCCGAAAGCTCCGATAAAAGCGGAGAAATATCCACGGGACGGGATACGGCGATAAGCTGAAACGGATAATCCGCTGTTGACAAATCGGCTGTCAGCTGCCGCACAATCTGTTGTTTTTCGGATTTTGAGAATAAATCAATGCTTATCGGCATAATACGCAAATATGCCAATACCGTATTGTCGCGGGTATAAAGAAAATTACCGCAAATATCACGCACATTTACAAATTCGTTTGCCGTTACTGCCGCAGGATCGGTTTCCTGCGGCTTTTTATAAAACGCTTTATTTCTCGGTTTTATATACAAAAGCGCTCCGCCAGTTATAAAGCAGGCAAAAATCATAATAATAGGAAATATCAAAATAACACCTCACTTTTTAATATCATATTTCGCAGGCCTCGTCTGCTTCTTCCTCATCAGGCGGTTGATGGGTTATTCCCGTTTGCTGATTATCAAAATTCCGTGTTTCAAAGCTTTGTTCACGGATAAACTCCTTATCTTTTAAATAATCAAAACAGCTTTGAATCAGCACAAGCTCATCAGCCGCAGCCTCTCTGTATGCTCCGCTGCCGTAGCTGTACGCCGTAACCGTAAAATTCCGGTTATTACAATGCCGAAATTCGCAATTTTCACGGTACAACCTACTTTCCGTTATCCGATAAGCCGGAGGATGACCCGACAAAACAAATTTATCGACCGCACCCATATTAACAGTTGAAAAAATAAGGGTATTGCCGTTTGCCGCCTTATCAAGCTTTTCCTTTTGCGCCTTACAATAGCCCTCGGCAAATTCTCCGCCCATTTCCCAATCGCATTGCATATGCCGTTTAACAGGTTGCTTTATCTGTTCTAAATACAAGCACTTGCTTTGCAAGACCTTTAAATCTGCCTGTGCAGAATACGAATAAGCGTAAAAGGCTGAATAATGCTCAACACTCTGACCTTTAAAATAAACATAACCCTCTTGATCTCTATCCATAAATTCTACGCCGAGATAATCCGGACGCTGATATTTTCCGTCCGCAACGGTTTTGTAAAGTTCATCAAACGCTTTCAGACCCTTTTCATTAAGAAAACCGTTTACTGCATTTTCAATAAGCTTTAAGTGATGCGGCGTAAGGTTGCTGCCGTCATTTGTCTTTTCAAGAATCGTACACGCTTTATCTATTAAAGTCATATAAGGTTTCCTTTCATTAAATCAGTTTATAATATAAACGCTTTTTGCAGGTGTTAGGACTGTTGTTTCTCGGACGGCTTTTAACATTCCAATTCCCACCTCCGCAAACGCCCTGTTCAGACCATCCCGCGGCTTTCAGACTTGCCCCGTTTTCGGTTATGAGAATATAGGTTATTATCTTTGTATATCCCATTTCCTTTGCAATGCGGGCGCAGGCAGCATAGAGAAAGCTGCAAGCGTTTTTAAACCCGTCGGTGCAAAGCCTTGTTATTTCGGCGGTTGTACCGTTATCAAGATAACGGGAAACAGGGCGCCCCGTTATCGCAACGCCCCGCAGCTTTCCTTTTTCATCGACTGCTCCTATGCAGAACTTACAGCCCTGCACCTTACCGTGATGTCTATGGTTTTGAATAACAAAATCGTTTGCACATTTAAGCGTTAAAGGAACAACTGTCACGGCTCTAATTCTTCACCCGCTTCTTTATCCGCCGCCTCGCAATTAAGCGGCACGCGAAACTCATCACCCTCATACATCTTATCCCATATTTCTTTTTCTCCCTTATCCACACCGCAGTCAGGATTTCCCTGCAAATAAATATCCTGATCCTCAATACATTTTTTAAGACAGTCCTCAAGCTCATCGGTGTGAACATAGCTGCCGCATATCCACTCGACATATAAGGAATTAAGAATATTGGGATAAGTCATAAGGGTATCAATCTGCCGTGCCGTTAAATCGGGTTCGGAAAGCATAATCTCATAATCATTGTATATATTGGTTTGAAATGCGCGGTCTATAATTTCCTCCGGTGGCAAGGTTTTCAGTTCGTTTTTGTGCGCGGCATTCTCATTTTGTACCTTTGCCGCCAACAGCTTTGCTCTCTCGTTTCGGTACACTTCATTTACAAGCTTGAATGTGAATTCGGTACAATCGGGAGCAGGGCAATCCATATAGAATTTTTCTTTAATTACATCAATCGCAAGAAGCAAATCGGGTGTATTTAAAAGAGCGGCTATATTCGGCTCTGCCAACGGCATTGCTTTTAGGTTACTCCGAATTGGAATATAAAGCTCTAAAGCTTCAAGCATTAGCTTCAATTCACTTTTTCCCTGCAATTTCATATACTTAATAAGCTCATTATCAAGCTTTTCAATTAAATCAAGTTTACTTTGCATATCTAACCTCCGAAAATAAAATCGCCGTCCGTAAGGACAGCGATTTTCAAAAACTTATTAAATTAAATTACTCGGTATCAGGCAGTTCTCAGCGTCTATCGGAATCGGTTCTTCGCACATACAAATAATACCGCCGTTTCCTCGGTTCAAGCTTGCCTTATCAATAACAGCATATTTTTTAACCTCTTTGTTATTCGGGTTTGCGGATTTTTTGATTTCAAGAGGATGAATAATATTATTTTCCTCAACAAAGACATCAATTTCCTTTGCGTTTGAATCACGGTAATAGGTTATATTGGATTTTGCCTTTCCGTAGGAATAATTTTTAACAAGCTCCATTACAACATAGTTTTCATAAAAATGACCGCTTGCTGCCCCCTGCATAAGAGTTGCGGGGGTAAGCCACATTGAAAGATAAGCGCACAGTCCCGTATCACAAAAATACAGCTTCGGTGTTTTTGTTAAGCGCTTCAAAGCGTTATTGGAATACGGCTCAAGCAGATATATTATTCCCAAGCCCTGTAAAACCTTTATCCAAGTTTTTGCCGTAGGCTGCGATATATCCGCCGCCTCTGCCAAGTTAGCGTAATTAACCTGTTCCGATACCAAAGCGGCGCAGGCATTCATAAATTTTCTGAACCTGACAGTATCTGTGATGCCGCCTTCCTCGGCTATATCCCGCATTAAATAGGTTTCGAGATAAGAGTTGAAATACTCGGAGCGCAGTTCATCGTCAACTCCCAATACCTGCGGCATACCGCCCTCCCAAATATGATTAAAAACCGAAATAACATCATTTTTCGGGACCTGTTTCTGACGATTTTGTAATGTTTCAAGTGAAAAATCAAGCTCCGTATCAAAGGTTATTCCATTTTTTTCTCTTTGCGAAAGGCTGTATAATTCCAATATACACAATCTTCCCGCAAGGGTATCTTTAATTTTTTTCATCATTTTATACTGCTGCGACCCCGTAAGCCAAAACAGCCCTTTATCTTCGCTTTCATCACACATAATTTTTATTTGTTCAAAAAGCTCAGGCGCTTTCTGAACCTCGTCAATCAAAATCGGCGGTTTGTAGGTTTGGAAAAACAACACGGGATCTCTTTTAGCCAAATCTCTTACTACAGCGTTATCAAGCGTAACATAGGTTCTGTTTGAACCCTCTGCCAAATGCTTCATCATTGTAGTTTTACCTACCTGCCTTGCTCCTGTTACGAGAATCGCCTTAAAAAAGCCGTTCATCTTTATAAATTTTCTTTCAAGCTCTCGTGTAATGTATTCCATTTCTATACCTCGTTTTTATGATAATCTAAACTACGGTTTATTTTATCATAATTTTTTATCGCTGTCAATACACTGTTCCGTATTATTATTACACCGTATCCTTTTCATAGCATAGGTTCGGATAAATATAATAATACTTTTGTTTTTAGGGTTACTCCGGCTTATTCTCATCACCTCGGCGAGCCTCGCCTTTATTTATCTGCATAAGCGCCATAACGCAAACCCCTATAAAGCCGCCGGATACTAAACCGATTAAAAATCCCAACATATTTTCACTCCTTGCCTGATATTTTCAATTCATTTTCTATTTCAACTATTCTTTGACCTACGGAATATACCACCGTAACCGTTACGCCGTTTCCGGCTTGTTTATATAATTGATTATCCGAATTTACCTCCGCCGCTTTATCAAACATACTGTCTGTAAAGCCTTGCAGCCTCCAACATTCCCTCGGCGTTAAGCGGCGGATTCTGCCGCAGCCGAAAAACGGGATATTTTCATTGCATAATGCTAAAAGCAAATTATTATCGCAGTTTGGAACACCGTTTTTTGCAGGTCTTGCTTTTTCGCACGAACTGCAAGCGCAAAGATAAACGCCGTTTCTGTCCTGCGTCGTAACGCAAAAGGAAGGTTCTCCGCATTCCTTAAATCTTCTGCCGTTTTGTCTTTTCTTTTCCCGTTCGGGGGTCAGCACGGCGCGGCAGCCGTAAAATACGCCGCAGGAAGAACCGAACCTGTTAACGCCGGACTTTCGATAAGACGCCATAATGCACTTCACATTATCTCTGAGTTTCGGATTTCCCTTACGAAATTCAATAAACGATATGCAGTTTTCACGATCGTGGCATTGATTGCAAAGACATAGAACGCCGCTGTTATCTCCGCCTCTGTTGGTTACTCCAGCTGAATATCTTGCCTTTATACAACGGGCATTTTCCGTGAGCTGCGGTTTTTCTTTCGTAAGATCAATAAAATAAAGACCTGTTTTACCGCCGAATCCTCCGGCGCTTGCGGTAAGGGTAATTCCTATACCGTTAGGGTCATAGACGCGGCTACCCTGATTTCCACCTATGAGCCTGATAATAGCCTTGCTGTTGCCGCACTCGACAGGAAATACTTTTCGTCCGTTTCCGGCTCTAAAATGTCTGTAAGCGACAATGTAAACTCGCTCTCGGTTTTGCGGAACGCCGTGGAATTTTGAATTAAGAAGTCCGTATTCGACACTATAGCCGACTTCGGCCAACGAATAGAGAATGGTCGCAAAGTCCCATCCTCCGTGAATGGATAAGATGTTTTTAACATTTTCAAGGATAATCCATTCGGGTCGATTTTCGGGTGCTGTGCCTTTGAGCAATCTAATAATCTCAAAAAACAGTCCGCTTCGGCTTCCGCTAATCCCAGTTTGCTTACCGCTGATAGAAATGTCCTGACACGGGAATCCTCCCGTCCAAATATTGACGCGCGGCAATTCTTCGGGCTTAACCTTTGTGATGTCCTCTCCATACCATTCATCCTCCTTAATATCAAAAATTGCGGCATAACTGCGGTTGGCGTATTTGTCTATTTCACAATGCCCATTGCACTTCATTCCGCATAGCTCAAGACCTGCCCTGAAACCTCCGATGCCGCTGAAAAAATCAAGGAATGTCATTTGTTCACTCATAGACATTCCTCCAAGTTTAAAGCCGTGAAACGCTCACGGACGGTTCTTAAAAAAACGGCGTGCCGGCCGTTTTCTGCCAAATCCTTTTTCAACAAATATAATTTACGGGTGTTAAAAGCAGTCGCGGCATTTCCACCAAGCTTTTCTTTACACTCCATATTGTTATAGGATTTTTGCCGCAACTCCCGCTCCTTACGGCTCGCACCGGCCGTCAAGGTATGCCTGTAAACGGGAATTGCCGTATACATCAATAAACCTCCCACTCCTTACCGTATCGGTACGGATATTTTTTCTGACCCTTGCCAAACCGTATCATATTGCCGATCTGATCGACAACGGATAGATTACTTTGGTCTTTTGCCGTCATCATTACGCTGCCGGCGACTCCGGCAAGCGCAGAAATCATTGCCGCGGTAACGCTTTTTGTAACCGCCCATAAAACAAGGGCTATCGCTCCGCAGCAAAGCGAACCGACAGCCGCCTGAATCATTTGTTTTTTGCCGAATCCCTTAAAGAACTCGGCTTCGGGCTTCACACCCAACGGAATATACAGCTTATTCTCCATACAACCTCCTGTCAGGAATAATAGTAAAGTATAAGGTCTTTAATCTGCCAAATGCACTCTGCAATAACATAAAACATTACGGTGTTTACCGCCCGCTTTTTATACTGTGTTCCCTGTTCCTCTGCCGCCTCCAAACGGATAAGGCAGTAAATAAAGCGGGCGACCGCGCCTATACGGACAAGATATATAATTACCTTTGAAATATCGTCCATTGTTATCATACGGATCACCCGCTTTTCTTTAACATCTGTACCAAGCGTACAGAATGATATACATTGTTTACAACCGCGCCACCGCCGCCTGAGCCTGTGGTAATAAGGAAATCCTGTAAGAATTTCGGGGTTTTAACCGCAAGCACCATACAGGCAACACCCCAAAACACGTGCATATTAAGCATTAAGCCTACTCCGAGCTTGCATAAGCACAACTGAATCAGTATAGCAAGCATAGACTGAAAGAATTTATTAAGATATGCCTTAAACACGCCCTTATCGTTATCTATAAGACCTACGCAGGCAAGCGGAACACCTACACGGAGTATCATAATTTCCAAACCGCGCATAAGGAATTGAAAATACAGAATGAAGTAAACCACCATAAATATAAGAGCAAATATGGCTGTTACAATTCCTGCGGACGCAATTCCGGCAACCCAAGCCTCCCATCCGGCAGAGGTGGCGTCACCGATTGCCACCATAAGCTGCGTTGTCATATCTGTTATAATATCCGCAAGCCAACCGTACAGTGTGGGAAAGGAAACCGCCACCGCCATAGCCTTAAAAAAATTCGTAAGCAATGCAACGGGCTCTTCGTCGGCGTCACCGTCTGTCCATAGCACATAGGCCTCAAAGCCCTTTTTAAGAAATTTCAACACTATTAAAGAAACTCCGAAGCCGAAAATGATATTATAAAGCTTACCGAACATTTGAACCCCCGAAACCATTGACATATACTTTTCCGCATATAGGGACAGCGGTAAAATTCCGTCAATCATTTGATCTATAAACGGAAGACACCCGTTAAGAATTGCAACAATTAGTATGACAATAATATATGCCAAGCACTATCCACCTCCTTATTCGCATGCAGGGGCGGTTTTGCCCCCCGACTTAATCTCATTATTGCGCCGTTTGCGGTTCGGCAGTATTTTTTAGAGCTTCCGAATATGCGGTGATAGCCGCGTCTGACATACGCTTACGCAAATCAGCCGAAAGCGGATAACAAATTTCCTTAAACTCATTTTTTACATTTCTTCTTGCGGGCAGCGACATAAACAAACCGTTTTTGCCCTCAATAATGCGAACATTTTTGATTACAAGACTGTCCTTACCGTCCTCCAAAATAATATTGGTTGCGGCTTTGAGCATATCGTTTCTGTTTTCAAATATACGGGATACCTCTGCTTTGATTTTCATTTATACATTTCCTCCTTTAAGCGTAATAACCGAGTATAAGATTAAGCAGGGCCGAGCCGAGTACCGCGCCGACGCAAGACACAACCGCCACTACAATTCGGTTATTCCATTTCTTTTGGTCTACTTCGTCCGCCGCTGCACGGCGAATACAAAAATAAATAATCAGCATACCGGCAACAACGGGCGCTAAAACCATAAGCCAAGTTGTTAAATCTCCGATCAGCTTTTCTGTCCCCTCAACAATTTTGCTGTCCTGAAGATTACCGGCGGCAAATGCCGTAACAGTATTTATAAGCATTATAAAAATACAGAACACGGCAACGGCGGCGGCCTTACAGCACCGTTTTCGCCTTTCAAAAATCAATCTGTTTGTCTTTATCATATATAACCTCCGTAAAAATGTTTTAATCGTCATTTATACCGGGTATGGCTCCGGGGGATTTTTGTTCCGCAAGTCGGCGCATAATGTCCTTTTGGTAATACACCCAAATATTCCAAAGGATTATTTCCTGCTTTGTATCGGTAATAATCGGGCGTTTATTTTCCCGTTCTCTGCGAACACGGCGGTTGTGTTCTTCATCGCCCAATCCGAGCATTTTATTAAAATTCCATAACGACAAATCGGGAGCATACATAACGGCGGGATGATTGCGGCTTGTAACAATCTGAAAAGGCCTTTTAATTCTGCGAACCTCGTCGGTATTGAGCAGTTTCCGCTCGGTAAGGTTTATACTGTGCGATGACGAAGGCATAGTAAACCTTGCGTTGCTTGCCGACAGCTGATAGCTTGATGTGGTGTATGTGCCGAGCTTGTCCGATACCTCCCGCAAGGTTTCGGGATCGTCTGCCTGCAAATACACCCAAGTCTGACAGTTGGATTTAATTGTATCGGAAACATTTTGATCGTATTTCTCTTTTAATTGGCTGAAGCTTTGAATAAAGAGCGAATAACGCATACCCCGCCCTGCCGCTACGGTAAGCTTATTTGTCATATCCGAAATAGGCGTAAAATTACCATATTCGTCAAGTACAAAATTAACGCGGCGTTTCAGTCTGCCGCCGCGTTTATCTGCCGCCTCCGCAAGCATTTCATACTGCTGTGAAACAATAAGCGACGCTATTGGATAAAATGTTGTCTTTTCGTCGGGCAAAATAATAAACAGCGCTTGCTTTTTCGTTCCGGCCTCCGAAAGAGAAAAATCGCTTTCGTGGGTGACAGCATAAATTGATTTTGAAGTAAAGAGCCGCAGCGTTGTCAGAGCTGATGTATAAAAACTGCCCCTTGTTCTTGACGGCGCAACATCCGATATTGACAGCAACGCTCTTGCAGGGTGCGCATTGGGCAGCTTTTTTACATATTCCAAAATCGGCATTTTACCGCCTATGGTTTTGCACATTTCGGAAATAAACCAATACACATTCGTCATATTTTGAAGTTCGGGCCGTTTACGGTTATCGCACACAACGCAGAGTATGGCGGCGGCAATAATCGAACACTCGCCGTTAGTCCAGATTTTCTCGCCTGTGGGTTTCCCTACAAGGTTGTTAGTTAAGTCCCAAGCAAGCATTTCCGCACGGTCTGTATCGTCGCATTCTACTGCTTCAATAATCGGCTGTAACAAATTATATCTTTGGCTTTTTGCAGGCGTCTTGAAGTCAAGCGCCAATACTTCATATCCGAGCTTTTTGAGAAAGTCGGAGCAATAGTGGTACAACTCCGCTTTTGGGTCGCTTACAACAATACTTTCTCCTGCAAGTCCTAAAGAACAAATTGACGGAATCACCAAACAGCGCGATTTGCCGCTTCGTGTCGCTCCGATACATAACAGGTGACTGTCTTCGCCGATATAGTAAATTTTCTCGGCTTCACCCTCTTGCTTTTTACCGATTACAATACCTCCGCGTGTGTAATCGGGAATATTGGGGCAGAAATTTTTTTCGGCGGTTCCCGTGCTTTCATCTTTTGCGCTCCTTTCGGTTTTCATAAAATCAATATCTTTGTAAGCCGTGTCTATAAGCCTTTTAATTTCATTGTTGTGCGGGTTTAAGACATAGCTTTCAAAAGCTCTGTTTTTTTCTGCGTCCGTAAGCCACCTTGCAGAGCCGTGCTGAAACTGTCCTACTGCCTTCGGTGTTTTTATATCGGGCGTTATCTCATCTAAATCCGATTTATACGGATATAAATTTGCGGTAGAGAAAAGCACCGCCGCCAAAAGAAAAAAGCCTTGTATTAAGAGAAACAGCGTTAAATGCTGTTTGCTTGATACAAGACTTTGAAAGCATACCGTAATCGGCAGAAATTTAAGCGTTGCGACATTTCGGGTAAGCAAACGGTGTATAGCGGTTGAAAAGAACAGGTTAAACAAGTCGCCCAATAAGAAAATTACGGTGAAAAGTATCAGTTTCGGTTTGATTTTCAATGCTATATCACCTCGCTATAATTCAAGCTCGTCCGGTTCAATATCCGATACGGGCAATTCCAAATCGTTAAAATTCGGTGTGTTTTCAGGTTGCCGTAACAATTCAGATAAAGCGGCGGTTTCATCTTTTTTAATAAGATTGTTCTTTTCTAAAATATCTGCAACAATATTGCTTAAAGCACCGTCGGTAAAGCAAATATTACCGTCCGTTTCTTCGTTGCCGGTTTTTAAAACCGCTTCGTTCAAAACCTTTTCGGCTGTTTCTTTCGGCATTTCAATACCTCTTTTATCTCTCCCGATAATACAGTAAATACCCTGACCGATTTCAACGCAGGTTATAATATTTCCCCATATATCGGGATTCGGGCGTCCGTCACGCATTTTCCGTCACCTCCGCATAATGTTTTTATTTATCAATAAGCACATTTATAATGCTTCTGACTCTGTTTAAATCTTCACTTTCGTTCTCATAGCTTATTCCGTCCGACGAATCCAAAGAACAGACATAATTGCGACCGCGGTAAATTTCAAGAGGTTCACAAGGCGTTTCGTGTTCAATCGGCGTCAGTCTCTCGGAATAAAGAAGTTCAAGGAATTGCCCGTAAATCTCGCTGTCATTAAATATCATATATTCCCACCTCGCATATTCTTTTTTAAATCATACCAAAAGCAGCTGCCGTCCTTTCGTTTCGGAAACATACAGGACGGCAGGTTTGTGTTCAGTGTATACGGACAGCCATAGCAAGGGTGATCTTTAGGGTAACGGTACGGCGGCGCGGGTCTTATCCGCAAGCCGTAAAAACGGTTTAATTTTCCGAAATTAAAATATTTATCCATTTAATTTTTCCTTTCTTCGGGCGCTTGCCCTCAAAATAAAACAGAGATACGGATTATTACAATTCCATACCTCTGTCCTTATGTCGTAAATACCATTCTTTTTTAGCTGCTTTTGAAAGCTCAGTACCGAAAGCCTTTGCTTTAATATCGCAGTCCTCGTCAGTATCTATTATACTTTGTTCAAGCATTATCAGTATTTCACAAAGCAATTCTTCGGCATAATAGGCTTTTTTAGCCTTGGTATATTCGGCATAGCCTATTTGTCTGTCCTTATCAAGCATTGATTTAACGGCTCTTAAAATCTTGTTTGCTATAAGTCGGTCGGCTTCCTCTACGGCATTTTTGCGGTGTGCCGAAATGTTATCGGGGTTGGTATCGTACAGCATCGCAAGTCGTGTTTTGCTCTCGGCATATTCGTCTACACGGATGTTAATATAATTATTCTGCTCTTTAAGCTTTTTAACCAGTGCGTCAACCTGTTTTTTTAATTCCTCCGGCAGCATTTTATAATACAGGCGTCCCTTTTTCGGCAATTTTTCTTTTAATTCAAAAAGTAACGGAATAAAAGCCTCAATATCTTCTTTACTCATCAAGCCGTCAAGTGCTTTAATGTCCTCGGCTTCGTCAATCCTGCCGAACTTTTTTTGAAAACGCTTATGCTTTTCGGGTTCAAGCTCAGTTATATATTTTTCAAAAGCCTTTACGGTTTTGTCGGTTATATCGGAGAGTGCCGTTTTTGCATTATCCTTATCTGCAAGATATAGCCTGATTTTATCTGCAAAGGTATCCTTAATTAACTGTATCCGAATACTTTTCGGGATTTCCGGTGAAACATACTGCTTCGTAATACTTTGATTTTTATCCCAAAATACAATATGGATATGCGGATGACTTCTTTCATTATGATGAGCCGCCGCCCATTGCAGATTATGCGGTAAAATACCGTTTTTTTCCGCAAGCGTTTTTATATGCTCCTCAATATATTCCTGCCAAGCCTTATGATTTGTTAATCCGAGTTCGCTTGCCGTTTCGGGTGCAAATGAGATAATTCCCCTGAAAATGTTAATGCGGCGGTAAGACATTTCCCGTACCGTCCTCGCTATATCCTTCCAGCTTTCAAATTCCGTAAGTCCTTTCTCCGGTTCGGTACAGCCAAACAGCCCGTGCCGCATATTCTCATTTTTAGATACGCCGGGACGGGTGGCGATATATCTTATGTGTTCATAGTTTAATTTCGGCGTATTCGCTTCGGTAGGGTTTTTATGCCTTTGCTTATATACGAGTATCGACACTGTTTATCCCGCCTTTAATAGCTTTTATTGCTTTTTTCATTTCTTCATCATCCGCAAACGCGGCAACTGCGTCGGCATTTTTTTGATTAGCGTAAGCAAGCGCGCGTTTTCTTGCTGCCGACTCTATTTTTTCAAACGATGAATAAAGATCACGGTCAATAAGCTCCGACATAATTGTAATGTTTGTATAATATCCGGCGGCAGATATAATCGTAAGGCGGTTTATAAGTCCGGCAAGACGGTTACCGAGCTTCTTTATTTGCAAAGACAGCTCCTGCTCGATAATTCCGCTTATAAGGTCAATATTATCCTCATAGCTTTTAACGGCAAGACCTTTATCAATAAATCGACGAATTTCCTTTGACATATCCGTATGGTTTTTAGCTGCAAGAAACTTTATAGACTCTACGGTGTCGGTCGGTAAATGGAGCGATATGCGCTCCGTTTTAACTGTTTGCTTTTGAATCATCATCCGTTCCTCCGAGTATAATATCACTCTCTACTTCATTACCCCAAACATCCCAGCCTGCCGTTTTTTGCCGTGCAAACAACTCAATACGCGGCAGATCTCCCATAAGCCGCACTATACGCCGTCGGGCTTCATCAGGCTTTTTACTGTGTTCCTCTATATGCGATACAATTACCTGATGAACATTTTTAGCCATTCTTTTCGGTTTTCCTTTGGTAGCTAAAACACAAAATTCGGCATTAGCCCTCGTCCAGTAGCCCATACCCCAAAACAGCGAATCGGATTTTCGGTTTTGCTTTATCCAAACAAACGCGATTGTTTTAAATTTAAAGCCCCAAGCAGATAATACGGATAGGCTCTCTTTTAAAAGAGGAAAAGTAATCCACATAAACAACGCACAGTCTTTATCCGCAAGCTCTGATACGGGTAAGGCTTGTATTTCCTCGATGGTCATTGTGGGATAATGGCTTTCCGCCGACCGTCCGGCTCCTTTCTTTGAATAAACTCTGTAATGCCACGGCGGGTCGGCATAAATTATGCCGTACTTTTTCATTACAAAATCACTCCTTATTGCGGTATGACAAAAATCATACCTTAAAGATTGAAATCATACCTAATCAAACACTGTTGAAAACTCTGTTTTCAAGCTGTAAAGGCACCGTCGGTATGACGGTTATTCCTGCCTTGCCTTCAAAATCTGCCATTTTGTGGCTCGGATTTTCTCGGAAGGGGCGGCGGACGTACATTTTTCAGCAATTTCAAAACTTGCACCTCCTATATTTTGATGAGGATAAAAAAACAACCCTCTTGTCTGATTTATTAAACAAGAGAGCTGTTGCGGTAATATATTCAGTTGTTGAATTTGATGAGGAAAGAATAATTTTTTCTCATCAAACATTTAAGTTTTATACCCTCTCATCTAATGTACTTTTTTGAGAGGTTTTGTAGGGGTGTATTTCTTTTAAATTTACAAATTGTTTTTATTTTTTCATAATTTGATTTTCAGATATATTACTTCTTTGGAGTATCCTTTATAAGATTAAAATACTTTGATTTGATTTTAAAGCAAAGCATATAATCAATGGTAGCACAAAAATGAATTTGTGTCACTTTACAAAAAAGTTTTTGTAATATATTGATTGTAGCCTATAATTCAGCAAATATCAGAATAGTCGACGTAGGTTCCGTTATTTAAATTTACGCATACAACATCTTGATATGCAAGACCGGCATCATTTTTATAAGTTGAATAGGTTATTTTAATCGGTATAACTTCACCATTAATCTTTACATATGCGTTATGTGAATCCGATTCAACCAGTTTGTTATAAATCTTCTTACCTATCTCAACTTCTTTTTTGGGTAAATATGTATATTTGTCAAAAGAAATTTCTTTAGAAACACTACTTATATCATCACTTGAAATTTTAATATCGGAATGATATATTTCTGTGCCGGAATTATCAAATGTATAATATTCATTGGTTATAATACCATCGATGGTTTTATAATATCTAACTGTTCCGTTGGGCATGTCAAATTTTGAAAAAGCGATATTTCTCTCATACGGATTCAAAGTATTTGTTTGACTATTTTCTCTTACTTGTTTGGTATTGATAGCGGGCAAATTAATTCTCACAGAACTATCGCCAAATATAACATAGTCATGTATATTATCCCAAGGCCAAATTATCGTATTGCTTGCCTGTTGTGCGGCCTGTAGAACAGTATTAGAACCCCCTAGCGACTCAAATAGCTTGTCTGTAAAACTAGTGGCCGAAGATACTAATACACTATCTGTCCAGCCAATAGCAGAACGCGCACCATTAGTAACAGATGCTTGAGCTAACGATTCACGACCTTCCTCCGCTACAGCAGAATAACAAGCAGACCAAACTGCTAATTTAGTATTTGAAATATTCGGAAAACTCACATCAGCATATGCAGAAGAATCAGGGAATACTGCTATTCCGTTTTGATGTCCATGACCAGAATAGAAAAACACTTCACTATTGATTCTTGCCAAATTAGAATCATCGGCCTCATTTAGATGTGATGCACTACAATTTTGATAACTTTTAACATCGTAACCACAATTGGTTCTAAGATAATGCAAGGGTATAGTTGCATCACCTGTAGTGTTAATATCACCATCGCCATAATTGAATGTGTATATTTGTGCTCGTTGTCTGCGTATGTGTATAAGGTAATCACCGGTACCTCCTGTAGCGTGCGTTACTGTAATTATCAGAATGCCTTGATTAGTTGCATTTTTAGTAGCATAAAACCCAACAGCCGCATTTAAATTATTTCCAGAATCATTATCTGAATATATATTTAGACCATCCTTAACCTGAACGAAAGTATCAGTTTCTCCATATGTTTCTACAACATAAGAGTAAGATTCATTTTCCGGCAAGCGAAAATATAGTGTATCAGTTGGATTTGTATCAGTGAGTGACGAACGATATATGTTTCCTAATAATATCATTCCCTCAACAGCAGAAACATTAAAATTAAGAATTGCAACCGAAGACAAAATAATGCTAAATAATACGACCATACTTGTAATTCTTTTTCGTAAATTTATTTTCATAAAAACATATTCCTTTCGTTGTTTGAATTTTACCTCTTCCGATTAAGCTGTTTTTATTCCACAAATTAAATAGTATATCAATTTATTTCCAGTTGCTCTTTATACCAGTTCATTTTCATAAAGTTGAATGGGAATAAATATAATTTTGTGGTTTCAAAGAACTTTCTATTGATATGTTTATCATTTGCAATAAAGCTTTTAATTTCGAATTGATTTATGTCTTCATCATTTGAATTTATAATTTCTATATTTATTGGGATTTTCCAACAAATTATTTTATATGTCAAAGATGTATATGTAACCGTACCGCCATCTTTATAAGTGTTTTTTATAGGAAAAATCAATAATATAAAAATAATAAAAATGATGCCAATTCTTTTTTTCATAAAAAATTCTTCCAATTCTAAAAAAGATTATTAAATTACTATTATTTCCACATTTTTATCACCCTCTTATCTGTATTGAGTGGATAAAAGAATTCTATTACATCATAATTCTTATTTTTCCCCTCTATACATACAACAATCGACATTCAATATTAGGTGACAACTTTTTTGAAATTTTTTATCAACAAAAATCGATAGCTTAGGAATATAATATAACAAAAACGCATAAGCTCTGTTTAAAACAAAAACTTATGCGTTAACTGCTGATTTTTATACTCCCATAGCTCAAATAAATCAGCGGTTTTCGCACAAGAATTTGAGAATTTACAAAAATAATTTTCATAGACAAGACGTCCCTTCTTTGTCTGTTGTTATTTTAATACACTAAACCTGATATTGTCAATAAAAATATTGCAGAATGACAATTGATTGTCACTCTGCATTAGATTTACTTGGTCAAAAATATATATCTGCTATTTTTTGTTATGATGCTTATGTATTTCCCCATACACTCAATTTCTCCATAACCTGTAGTCAGACGAAAGTTCTTTTTATCAGTCAGCATTATAAACCGTTTGTTTGGATTTTTATGCTGACTTTCACCTATATAAATCAAACGCTGTTGAAAACTCTGTTTTCAAGCTGTAAAAGCACCGCCGGTATGACGGTTATTCCTGCCTTGCCCAAAACCGTATGCTTTGCCGACGGTTTTAAGGCTCGGCGCGCCCAAAGGGGCGGCTTTTTGATGATAAAAAAATCACAATTCCAAATCTTCCTTTTCATCACCTCCCTGCAAGCCGTATTTTTCAAAATCCATCGTCATCTCAATTTCACGCTGTCTGTCAAGATCAGTCGGTGTTTTGCCCTTTCTGATTTCGGTTAAATCGGTATTAAAATCGTTAAGGCGCGGCGTGTGCAATGCACATTTATAGCCTTTTTCGGAGTAGGCTTTTATAGCCCTTTCGGCGGCAAGCTGCCCCCAATTCGCAAGCTCACCCTTTTGATTTCGAGCAAGATAATCATTATCGAGGGCAAACACAAGCTTTTTAATTTCGGGATGCCATTCAAGATAACGGTCGAGGGCTGCCATACTCAGACAACCGACAGAAAGCCTGTGGTCTTGTCTCCAATCCGTATTACCGAACATTTTTGTAAGCGTTGCGTGGCTCATAAGGTCTATCGGAGCCTCTGTAATAATTGCCAAATCACTTTTGCCCTCAACAAAAAACGGATAACTCTTGTCCGAGTTATCCGCGTCACGCTTATACTTACTATTAGGGTAGGTGGAACGCATTGAACAATACCTTGCCGTTCCGTCACGGTCATAGCCGACAAACACGGCGTTACTGAATTCAGCCTCCTGATACACCTTCTTTTCATTCATAAGAGCCGATACTATTTGAGAATCAACACCCCTTACAGACACTAAATACCAATATACCCGTTTGAAATTTTGCGCTTTATCGGGCAGCGTCACGATCCGATGCGGTTCAGGCGCATACGCCTTTTGCTCGGCTTGATAAATAACATAATCCTCATTCAAAAGCTTTCCGACAGCCTCTCCGAACGGCATACCTTCTTGGTGCATCACAAAACTGATTGCTCCGCCTTCTTTATGCCTTTCATCAGAAGTGTGATGATAAAAACAGTTTTCATTCGGAAAGATATACAGCCCACCGCTTTTCTTTAGGTGTATAGCGTTTTTACCGCCTTTTTCTGTTTCATACCCATATTGTTTTGCAAGCATAAGAAGATCCACGCTGTTTGCCCTTTTTATTTCCTCATCCGTAAAATGACGGTAGGTTACTCCGCTTTGTCGCAACTATATCACCTCACAGTTCTTCCTCGGCGGCTTCTTGCTCCTCAAACATATCAGGTTCAGGGGTATGGTCAATGTGAAATTTATCTTCTTCGGGTACCAGACGGAGCGTAAGCCCTGTTTCCCATACAACCTCTATCTGCCCAATATCATCAATGTGCTGAATAACGCCCTTTGTACCGGGCGGTAGGTCATTTTTACGCAATTCATCACTTAATTCATCCAACACAACTCTCGATCCTACAGCGTACATATGCCTTGCACGTTCTCCGAGTGACGAACTGTATGAGCCTGTGGGTTTCAAGCTGCCGTCCTCGGTATAATTTTCAGGCTGTGCAACGGGTGTATGCCAACCGAAAAGGCTACCGCAATACATCGCTTCTTCCATAGCCTTTGTAATACCCAGCCTTGCATTGAGCATATCGGCAAGTTGACGGTTTTTTGCGGTATCGGTAGTAGAGTTGTTTGCAGGGTAATATCCGCTTTCTTCAGCGTGAATAACAATCAACTCTCCGGTGGTTTTTACTACACTGTAGCAATAAGACGGCCAACGCTTATTATCCCTTTGCGGAAAATATTTCGCATTGTTTTCTTCCATACGCTCGGCAAATTCGCAAATATGCCACGTGTGTCCCTGACTTTGAAAATGGTAGTCATCTACATAATGGCAGGGCTTTTCAACCACTTCGCCATCATCACGGACAATCACCAGCGTTCCACCGTCAGGAAGTGAAAAAAGATTGTTATAGCAACTGTCTATAAAGCGTATTACTTTTTCATCAGAGTTCGGCATCTAAATCTTCCTCCGTTTCATCAGTAAATACATTTTCGCCATTAACTGCTGTGTTTGTTACACAATTTTCAGGCGCAACATAAACCCAATATCCTTTTTCGTCCATCTCAACATCTTCAATATTGTCTTGGTCTAAAAGCATATCTACAAACAGCTTATTATCAAAATTATCGACAATCCCTGTAGAATCTTCAAACGCATCATATGGAATAAAATACTTTCCGTCTTTTTGTTCGGAAAATATCTTCATCAGGTAGTTTTCTATTTCGTTTACCATATTCATTACGAAACTTTTAAGTGATGGGCAAACGCTGAAAGCATTAAGCACTCTGTCCCAATCGTTGTTTGCAGAGATTGGATTTTGCAAAACTGCATCGGGATATACGGCGTGTTCGGCTGCATAAGCTTTGATTTTTTCTACCAATTCATCATCCATTTCAAAGCCCTCAACCAACTTGCCGTCTGCACCGAAGCACAGAGCCTCATTGATAATAAAATCGTAAAGTTCTGCATTTACCCATTTGTTATTCATATCATCCGTGCAGACTAAATTTCCTTTTTCATCAAAGGCTACGGTCATATCGTCCATTTTCATAGCACGGAATAATCTGTCAAGGGTATTAAGTTCTTCGTCCCTGCGGTCTGCAACGCTGTCATCATACATCTTTTCTTCAAATGCTTTTTGCTTTGGGACAAGCACTTCCATAAGCTCCTCACGGTATTCCATATCACAGATGCGGTCAATAAAAATACCAAAGGTATTAAGGACTTCCTCTCCGTAAGGGGAAAATACCCTTAAATCTCCAAATCGTCCCTGATCGCAAATAAAGGCTGCAACTTCATTTACACCGTGTAGTTCCTTTCTTTCATCATCAGATACACCTATAAGGTGCGGATAATTTGATATTCGGCTCATTTTTATACCTCCAAATCTTGTTCGTTATCTTCTGTATTATCAAAGTCATATTCCGCATAAAACTCTCGCAAGTCAAATCCGGCTTTTGTGATTTCTTCATCACTCATTCCGAGTGTGGTGTGCAAATGCTCATAAAGCTCTGCACCTCGGTAATCATTTGCAACTGACATAAGCGCTTTATCCAAAATCAAGCGTAATCGGTCATCGGGAATACCTTTCAACTGTTCGCCTGTTCCCAAGCTCTCATATTCGGAATCCTCCATATTGAGCCAGTTATAAACCTTTTCAATTTCACTTGACATATTGGCATATCCGTGTTCAATTACGGCTGTTTCTTCTATATAACCGTAATCTAAATTTGCGGAAGATATTTCGCCGCGCTTAAAATCCTCTCTCATAAGATTAAAGCCTTTTTGTTTTGCATACCCTTTATAATCCATATTGCCGTGCAATACTTCGTTGCCGATAATAGCATAAAGGGTTACTTTATCGGCGGCTACTGCTATCATTCGCATACTGTTCCGTTCTTTGTGCAAATTACAGGCAAATAGCACATAGGCGTTTTCGCCGTCAAATTTCATTATCCAATTCCTCCGTTTCTTCAAGATAATCGTGTATATCCAAATCGTTATCATCCGTATATTGCAGATTTTCAACAATGGATTCAAAACCCTGTGGCATATAGTCTTTAATACTATTTTGAATATCTCTTATTGCACCCAAAAAGCCCCAACAGCTATCGGTTTCCACATCACCCTCGAACAACTGAAAGCCGTAGCATTGTCCCGTAAGGTAATAGTCATAGGTTTCAACCTCGCCGTTCATAACAGTTCTTGCCTTGTTTATGGTTTCGGGGGTTACTTTTCCGTATTCTTTTTTAATACAGTCTGCATCTGCATATATCCATCCAACCTGACCTGAATCCCAAGGACAGGAAAAGCCTGTTGTATTCATCGTGATACCGCTATGATCGTAAAGATAAAGCGGTAATATCACGAACTTGCCCGATTGCTCCAATAACTGCAATAACTCTTTGTGTTCCAAAGCAGACAGACAATCATCCAAAAACCAATCGGGTACTTCTTTTCCTTTCAGGCTTGCAGGGTAGGATGATGACTTGCTCCATTCATTACCGCCAAACCATTTTTCATACAGCACCCATTCGTGTGCCGATCTGTCATATTCCAATTTTGCAGTTTCGGCCTTGCCGGACTTGATAAAATCATAAATCGGCTTTCCGTATTGTGATGAGGGATATGAGGAATACATTTCAAACAGCTTTTTCTGTAAAAAATCCCTCGGCTCATCATAATCGTGTTCGTCACCTAAATTGTACCTACTATGCCAACAGACCATTTTACCCAGATTATCATAATCGGTACGGGGGTTAAGCGGCATATCATCATCAACAACAAACAGCGTGTAAGGCTTCATTGTTGCTACCATTGGCATAATTTATCACCTCCAATAAATTAAGGGCGCTGATCTTCACCAGCGCCCTTTGGGTTATACTTCCTCTCCGACAGATACCGCTACAGGCTCAAACTCGGAGTTTTCATTATCACCGTTTTCGCTATCATCAATAACGGTATCTTCATCACCTTTACCAAGTTCAAGCTCGGTATCAATTTCGGTCAGCTTTGCACTTTTTTCCGCAAGTTCCGCCTCATAAATAAAGGGCTGTCCGTATTCGCCCTTTGCTGTTTCAAGCTGCCTTTCAAGGTTGGCTAAATCTTTGTTTTCTTTAGCAAGCAAGTTTGGGATACCGTCAACGGCATTTCCAATTCTTGTGATGTTACCTATATCGGAATCACCCAAGCCAAAATCATAATTAAGGTTGCCCTTAATGTTAAGGTAAACACCGTTAGATTTCTGCACATCCCTCACTAATTGTAGTTTAAGACCTCTAAACTCACCGACATCCATAATTTCAAAATCCTTGTCTGCAATCTCTCTTGAAACCACAAGCAAGAACTCTCCGGCTTTGGTGCGTTCAGTAAATACCTTATCTTTCAGAATAACACTAAATTCCTGTCCGTCTGTGGCTTTCAGGGTTTCCAAGTCTGCCTGTAGCTTTTCAATCTTCCTTTTACAGTTTTCAATATCATTCGGAAAATGGTACTTAATTTTACGCTCAAGCATTGCCTGTTCGTCTTGATGGTTTCTCTGCAAAATACGAAGTTCGGAAACACGGTTTTCAAGCTCCATTTTTTCAAGAAGTTGCGGATTGTCTGTTGCTATGGCTTTGAATTGAGCCGCCGTTAATACGGTTTCGTCAATATCCTCACAAGAACGTGCAATACTCTTTGCGGTGGTGACTTGCGTAATAAAGCGTAGTTTCTGCTCCTGAATCTGCCATAAATAAGCATCAAAAGTACCCTCGGCAATATAGTGATAAATGTGGATAGCCTTATTCATATTGCCTTGCCGTAATCCGCGTCCGTCACGCTGCGTAATATCTGACGGTTTCCAAGGCACATCAAGGTGGTGCAGGGCGATTACACGGTCTTGCACATTAACACCCGTACCAAGTTTTCCGGTACTGCCAAGCAATACACGGATTTCTCCCTTTCGGGTTTTCTCAAATATTGCTTGCCGTTGCACCTCGGTTTTAGCATCGTGAATAAAGACAATTTCGCTTTCAGGCACTCCTCTTTCCATCAGTACCTTTTTAATCTCAACATAAACATTGGTAAACTGATTCGGGATAGCCTTATAAACGCCGTCAACTTGTTCCATTTGAATAATAGGCTTTTGTGCAGGGGTGGAAACATCACAGAACACAAGCTGCGTTAATCGGTCAGCCTCGGTTTCTTTCCAAACCTTATAGATTTGGTCTATGCACATATTCAGTTTACTGTTAGGATCGTTAGGTGCAGACCTGTCAATAAGGCGCGGATCAATCGCCATTTGCCGTGCTTCATTGGTGAGTTTCAGCATATTATCCTCATACGGCTTTACTTGACCGTTTCGGATAGCTTCTGCTCGTTCAATGAAGGTAGCCATTATTTTCTTTTGATGCTCGGTAGGTGTACTGCTGATAATTTCCTTTTTACCGCCGTAAATCTCCGGTCGGGGTAAATTCAGCATTTCTGCCGTCTGCACATCTGCAACCAAGCGGTAGGTTCGCATTAGTTCGGGTAGGTTATGGAACTTTGCAAACCTCTGTCGCATACGATAACCGCCACCTTCAGGAGTAATTTCCAAAGAGGAAACTACTTCGCCGTAGGTTGCCGCCCAAGAATCGAAGTCAGACAAGCCCTGTCTTTTAAGCTCGTCAGGCTCCAGATACCGCATCATTACAAACATTTCCGTCATACTGTTGGAAATGGGTGTGCCCGTTGCGAACACAACACCTCTGCCATTGTTTATTTCTTGCAGATATTGACACTTATTGAGCATATCAAATGCTCTCTGCGATGATGAAGTATTGATACCAGCAACACGGGACATTTTGGTATAAACAAAGCAGTTTTTGAACATATGGGCTTCGTCCACAAACATAAAGTCAATACCAAGCTGCTCAAAGGTTAAAAGGTCATCCTTTTTCTGTAACGCTGAAAGCCGTTCCAACCGTTCCTCTAAATTATGCTTGAATGTTACCATCTGCTTTACGGTCCAGTTTTCGCCCTTTTCTACTTTGATACGGCCAACGGCATAGGAAATCTGCACAATCTGTTCTTCAAGTTGCTCTATCTGTCGCTTTGCAGAAATCGGAATACGCTCAAATTGGCTGTGGGCAAGGATAACTGCATCATAATCTCCCATCGCAATTCGGGAAACATAGCGGTTACGGTTCTGCGCCGTAAAATCCTGAATGGTAGAAACAAGGATATTAGCATTAGGGAAAAAGCGGTAAAACTCGGTTGCCCATTGTCCTACAAGGGGGTTCGGAACTACATAAACAGGCTTTTTGATAGCACCCAAATTTTTAAGATACATTCCGGCGGCTATCAGGGCTGCCGTTTTTCCTGCGCCTACTTCGTGGGCGGCAAGTCCTGTTCCTGAATAAATAACACGGGCAGCAAAGTTCATTTGATGGGGACGGAGTTTCATTTCTTCGCTCATACCGGGGAATATAAGGTGGCTACCGTCATATTCTCTCGGCACAACTGTATTAAATCGGCTGTTATAGATTTGCAGTAAGTCCTCTTTACGCTCGGCGTCTTTCCAAAGCCAAGCGGCAAAGGCTTCTTTGATTTGGGCTTGCTTTGCTCTCGCAACACGGGTTTCTTTCGGATTTACAACATATTTTTCCTTTCTGTTACCCTCATCATCAATATACTCAACTCTGTCCTTTACGGTGGTTATCTGCTGATTTAGGCTGTCCTCAAAGATTTCATATGCGTTTTTGCGGTGTGTACCAAAAGTTTGATACACCTTAACTGAATCACGATCATAAAACTTATTTAATACTCGCCAGACCGTTGTGTATTCCATATAGTTAAGGGTAATACACTCTTTTTCGCTGTCATTTTCACTCTCATAACGGTACTCGGACGGAGTATCAAAGGTTTCATACATAAACTGCCGATAATACTCAATCGGTATCCAAGGCGCACCGACAGGAGCGTTAATATCCGATGGAGTAAGGGGTACGGGTTGCGCTTCTTCCAATGCCCGTACATTTCGTGAAAACAGGTCGGGTTCTTTTTCCGCATAATACTTGGCATAAACCAACTTATCCTGCACGTGTCCCGAAAGATATTCCTCTGCGGTTTCCCAACCGTTCAAAATATTACCGCTATACTTTTGTGGGTTAAGGAATATTCTATCGCCCAACTCATTGATAACATCAATGGGCTGTTTTCCTGTAAGCTGCGACATATATCGAAGATCTACCCTCAACCGTGTATTAAGGGAAATATACAGAGCTTCTACTGCGGTATCGGCAGAGGTAGGGATAGTTTGGGGGTGTATGGTTGCTTTATAAAATATCTGTGCTTTTTCAAAGGTCTTTGTTCCGTCAGGGTTCTTAATCTCGTTTTCAATAGAGCGAAGTAGCGGAAACTGATCGTCATCAGAGAACACAAGGATATTTGCATTACTGCCGATAGCACCGTATTTTTTAACGAAAGCATCGTAAAGATCATTGAGTACCTTTTGCTTTTCCTTTAATTCGCTTTCATCATACTGTCCCGATTGCAAATTGATAACATCAAGTAATTCCGTTCTGATACTACATAAGCCCTTAATTCTCTCGGCTTTTTTGCCTGTGTGGGGTTGTGGTATCAGCTTGTCTTTTTCGCAATAATAGATATTATCGTCCTTAACAACAAAGGTAAAGTTTTTTATGCCGGGCGGTGCATTTTCATATTCGGGGGCTTCATCAATAGCAACCGTGTGAGTGGGTTTACGTTCCTTGTCGGGCTGTGCTGAAAACTGTGCTGATAAGTTACCTACGGCAACCCTCAACTTCTCGTTAAGATTATAGTTGTAATCATCAGGGGCTACACAAGCAGTCCCGTCCTCACGGCCATACATTTTTCTGCTGTGTTGCATTTCGCCAAGCAGCATTTCAGGATGCTCAATGAAATAGTTATTATACCGAACCCAATTTGTCTGCATACTTGCTGTTACATCAAACCACGATTCATCTTCCAAGTTCCATTCTTCAATGGGTTCTTCACGCTTTTTCAGAAAGACAGTATCTGCCGTTACCTCGGTTCCGGCTACAGCCTTAAATGCGGTGTTCGGAAGTCGGATAGCGCCTATAAATTCTGCACGTGAAGCGATATACTTTCTAACCGAATCATCGTATTTATCCATTGTACCCTTTGAAGTGATAAAGGCTATGATACCGCCGGGCTTTGTAAGGTCCAGAGATTTTGCAAAAAAGTAATCGTGAATATAAAAATCGTTATCCTTATATCTCGGATCGTAAATGTGGATAGAGTTAAAAGGAATATTACCGATTATTACATCAAAGGTGTTATCCTCATACTTTGTGGTTTCGTAGCCTGTGTTTTCAATATTCGCATTAGGGTACAAAAGTTTAGCAATTCTGCCTGTGATACTATCAATCTCAACACCGTACAGCTTTGTATCGCTTAAATGCTCCGGCAAGACACTAAAAAAGTTGCCTGTTCCCATAGCAGGATCAAGCAACTTTCTGTTTTTACCGCCCTCAAACCCAAAGTTATCCAAAGCGGTGTATATTGATTTTATCAGTTCAGGCTCGGTGTAATATGCGGTGATAGTAGAATCCATAGCCGCCTTATATTCAGCATCGGTAAGCAGAAGTTTCAACTCCTGATACTCTTTCTCCCAATCCTTTGCTTTCGGATTAAAAGCATTTGCAAGACCGCCCCAGCCAACATAACGTGCAAGTATAATCTGTTCATCAGGTGTTGCTTGTCGTCTATCTTCCTCGATAGCTTTTAATAGCTTTATTGCCTCGATATTTGCCTTGTATTTCGATTTTAAGCCTGTGGGGTATAATTCCATACCCTCGGAATAACGAAAGTTTTGGGGCTTTTGTGTGGGCTTCTCGGCTATAGGTTCAACCGCCGTTTCTGCTTTCGGAAGTCTGACAAAGGTATGCGTTGGCGATAATTCTTCAAGCTGCTTTTCCAACTTGTACTGAATATCCGATAAATCATTCATAAAGGCCGTTTCATCATCGTTAAGGCTTTCGCCCTCGTCAATGCGTTGATGGAACTCTGCCAGACCTTTATTTACTTCATCAAGACCTCTTTTAACGCTTTCGTAATCTTCGCTGTCAAAGGAATAGGTTATGGCATCGTGCAGGGCTTTACCATCATCGGTCATAGTGCCCCAAACAATCTCGGAAGTAGGATATTGCCCCTGTAAGTTCTGCAAGAGCCTTGTTGCGATACCTCGTCTGCGTTGTGACGGCATAACCTCAATATTATTGATGTGCGGCGCATCCTCAAAAATGCTGTACTGCATATATCCAACAGGGATTTCGCCCTTATATGCGGTCATTATCATATCAATCTGTCCGTGATGTGAACCCGTACATTCTTCCAATATCTCAAACTCTGCATTTTCGTCAATTTCGGATTCTTCTGTAACAACATTTTTCTTATCATCAGAAGATATATCCGTCATTGTTATCTGTTCGCCGTCCGTTAGATCGGTAAACAAGTTAAGTTGCGGTGTTTCAGGCTCTATTGGAAAGGTAACGGTCTTTTCTTCATCGTTTATTATTTCAATAGCCCTTACAGGCGAATAATCCTGAAAAGATATATTTTTCAGCCAGTTGCTTAAAAAGGAATTGAGTTCCTTTTGCAGTTGCGGATAATAGCCCTCGTCCGTAAATACTTGCTGTGCAAGTCCTACATTGGAATTTTCATACGAAGCAGCCTGAATGGTTTGGTTTTCACGGTCTATGATAAATTTCATATACGGATCGTACATTCTATCACCATTATTTATCCAATAATGCTCCATAGAATAACGATTACCGCCCTTATGATAAATTTCAAGGGGATCAAAGCTCTCTCCGGCGCTTAACATTAAAGCGCTGTATTTTCCTGAAATAATATCGGGAAAGAGCTTTGCAAAGGCGCGGTAATTTCGTGACGGTAAATCCTGTTTTGCTCTCGGCTTTCTTTCTGCCTTTTTCTGTACCTCAACAGGCTCGGCAAACACATCTTCCGTATCGTCTGAATGTTCAACCGCCGTAACAACCGCCGAAAAATCTTCCTCCTCAATATCCTCGGCATCACGGATAATAACAGCCTCGGTCTGCTCGGCAATTTGCAGAGCGGTGGGGTTATATATCTTTTCTTTTTGCAGTTCCAGAACCGCCGTCATAAGATATTCGTCCGATACAACATACTCTGCCTTTTCCAATATCTTTCGGGCTTCTTCAAAAAGCTGCGTAAAGTCACCGGGATAATCGCCATCCACAATCATTGCGTTTATGATGTTTGCAACGAAAATCCAAGGCAGATAGGTTGAGCCGTCACCGAAAAACATTGATATACCGTCTTTGTTGACAAGTTCGGTACGATACAAAACCTCACCCTGATACTCACGGTTGCCGTATTCGGCAAAAATTGAATATACCTCGTTTGATACGCTCTGCCAATCGCTATTATCAGGTTCATCTTTGAGAATAAGATACAAACGGCGGTGCATTTCTATTGGGTAAACATCCGTACTCATCAGGATAGTTTCATAATGCTTTACGATTTCATCATCGGACATTTTTGCCTTTGGATCATCCTCGGAAACAACAACAGAGCCGTCTTTCGGCGGCTCTGTAACTACTACATTTTCAGTTTTTATCTCGGTATCAGTACGATTTCCTTTATTACTATTTCTTCGGCTGACAGTTTCAGGCTGTTCAAGTGCCGTGTCCGTTCCATCGTGTCCTCGGTGTTGGGCATCGGTTCTTTTTTGAGCATTTCCTGTGTCATTTCCTCGATTTTCCCGGTGGCTGTCTGCTGAACCGTGTGCATCACTTCCATCAGAGTGCCATCCATTTTCAAAGCTGTATAGCGATTGGGGTGGTTTTCTTTCAGGTACTCCATCGCCATTCTGCCGTATCTGCCCAACGGCTGATCTGCTGTCTGCTCGTTGGATACTTGCAGATTCGGGTACAATATTCCGTTCTGTTCCGTGTAACTGATATTCAGATTGTTTTCTTTCATTATTAGCCGTCCTTTCAGCATTTATAGTTTTGATGGTTAATTCCATCTCAATAAGAATTTCCTTTGCACAGCTTGTAACTGTATTGCCGAGTGTTGCGATAAGGGGGATGCGGTTAAAGTCGCTTATGGTACTCATACCGCCCTCAAGCATAATCTCATCATCCGCAAGACCGCAACGCTTTCCAACAAAGTATGCGGTACTATCGGTAAGCAAACTGACTAACTGTGCTTCTAAACCACCCTCCGGTAGTTCGGAAAAGATATGGTCTTGTGAATTTGCCATAATAGAACGCAAGCAATTTTCGTAGTTGTCATTTACACGCTTGCTTGCAAGTGCTGTAACCGTTTCGGAAAAATCGGTTGCACTCAATTCATCTGCCCGAATAAGCCTTGTGGAAATTTCCGATTTCATATCATCATCAAGTTGCCAATCCAAAAACCTGATTTCTCTGCCGTTGGTTTGAGAAATGTCGAACAAATACGATAGGGTTAGTTTTGCGTTTTCGTATTCGCAAACTGCTATACCTTTTGAACCTCTGTTTACATTTCTGCCTACCTTGTTCCATTGGGGAATACTTGCAAGGGTTGTTACATCAGGGTTTTGAGCATATACCAACAAGGCATTATCAAAAGAGTATTTGTGGATTCGGGCGGCAAAGGAAAGATAATCTTTCCAAGCCCCCTCACCACGAACTATCATTCGGGATGCGATTTCATAGATAGTCTTTAGTTTTTCATATGGACGCAATGGTGAACACCTCCGTTTTTATGCAGAGGTTTCATCCTCCGCTTTTTTGAAATACAAAGCAAGAGCCTCGCCAATTATTCGCTCTATTTCACTTGTTTTGGTATTGGGTGCAAAGTATTTGGAATATACCGTATGCTTGATCTTAATCGGTGGCGGTGTATCGGCTCTTGACTTTCTTGCCTTTTCGCCCGAAAGGATTTCATATACACTATCCTCGGTAAGTTTATCGCCATAGCTTCGGAGTACGGTTGCCTTTTTCACATCCACCTTAAACTCATTTTCCATCAGCACATTTTCAATATACTGCTGTACCTCTGTTGATAGGTAGGATAACTCAACCGATACCGCTAATGTTAATTCGCCGTTATCAAGACGAACTTTCAAAGCTGTGATAAGCGAATTGGCACGAACATAGTTAGCAATAGACCGTCCTGAAAGCGAATATTCAGCACCTACTTTATCCCTGTTTTTTAACTTGTGGCAGTCACTTCCACAAGTTGAATTTTCCCTTATATAATCAGGGTTTTCGAGCCTTTTAAGTTCTTCAATAATGTCATTTCTTTTGCCCTGCGAAAACATCTTTGAATACCGCAAAGCAAGTACGGCAGCCTTTTCGGATGGGAGCATATCGGTAAAGGAGCGTTGCATTACATTTGTTTCGATAACATAAATCCACGCTTCTTCATCCGTTATGTTTTCCTTAACGATACAGGGGATAACTTCAAGGTCTGCAATAATGGCAGCATTTTGTCTGTTATGTCCTGCAAGCATTTCATACTCATATCCATTTTCGTCCTTTTCAATCATTCGGACAATGGTAGGAATAAGAATACCGTTTGCTTTTACACTCTCAACTAAATCGTCAAGCCTTTCACCGTCATACAAACGGAACGGATGATTGAGAAAGGTTCTGATTTTCTTCGGGGCAATAAATTGAAGTCCGTTCTTTTCATCTGCTGTCTGCACAGCAGGGGCAGATACTTCATTGGGGTATGGCTGAACTTCCTCATTAGCGAAAAGGTCATTAAACGATCTTATCCGAGGTTTCATCTTTTCCATACTTCGTCACCTCCTTTGCAAGTTCCATATAGGCTACGGCTGCTGAATTGGTGTTTTCAAATTCTGCAACCGCCATTGATGCGTTATTAGCCTCACCAACCTTTACAGTTAAGGGAATTACGCTGTTGAATATCGGGACAGTAGGAAAATACTCTGTGATGTTCTGCCGAGCCGTCTTATATAAGTGGGTTCGGGTTATACATTTTACGAATAAAATACCGCCGATTTCAATAGCAGGGTTCAAGTTTGCTTTCACTTTTCCTATGGAATCCATCAGGTCATTCAAGCCCGTAATTGCAAACAGTTCAGGATCAATGGGTATCAATACCTCATCACAAGCCGTCAGAGCATTGATAGTCAATGCACCAAGGGACGGATTGGTGTCAATAAGGATATAATCATAATCCTCACGCAAGGGCTGTAACAGCTTTGAAAGATATTTGTTACTTCCGGGGGTAATGAGCATATTGACCTCTGCAACTGTCAAGGCTCTGCTTGCAGGGAGAATATCTACCTTTCCAACAGAATGAATATACTCACTCTTTTCGGGTAGTTCTTCCTCTGTCAGCATACGGGTTATAAGTGTGCCTGTGGTATGTTTGGCTTTTTTCGGTATAATACCAAAGCCGATTGTAAGATTACTTTGGGAGTCTAAATCCACCGTTAATACCTTTTTGCCGAGTTCGGCAAGGGAATACGATAAATTTCGCACAGTAGAGGTTTTTGCAACACCTCCTTTTTGATTCGCAACCACGATAATCTTGCTCATTGAAGTAAAAACCTCCTGTTTCTAATAGATTTACCCTAAAAATGGGCATAAAAAAATGGGACTAAATCAGCAAAACCCTTTAATTATAAGGCTTCTCTAATTTGTCCCTATTGTAGCACAAGCATAGCACGGCGAATCCGAATTGTCAAGATTTAGAAAGGAAAGATATAACATTATGGTGAGTATGGAGCGCATGCACAAAAGCGCATTTTGCAGAAGAGAATTGACAGCACTTTTAAAGGTTATAGACCGCGATATTGAAAAGGCAGAGTATGAGCTGTGCGACAACGGCGAGGAATATGTGCATATTCTTTATGCCACAGCAGGCGGGGTAACAACCGTTTGCGTAACAGCGGACAGTTTACTCTCCTTGACACGCGATGTTTTAAAGAAATTAGATTAAATGGAAAGGAAGATAAAAATACAAAAGATTAAAGTGTGTTGGTTATCTGCCGGAGTGTCTTCATTTATTGCCGGTTACTTAGTCCGTGATACGGTTGATGAGTTTATTTATATAGACATTGCGGACCAACACCCCGACAGTATGCGGTTTATAAAAGATTGCGAAAAGGCGTTAGACAAAGAAGTGAAAATTCTTAAATCTTCCGAATATAACAGCGTTGAAGATTGCGTTTTAACCTTTGGTGGGTTTGTCAATAGAAAAACTTTCTTTGCGCCGTGTACTAATTGGCTTAAAAAGCGAGTTAGGAAACAATGGGAATATGAGCATAAAGATTATGACATTACCTATGTTTGGGGAATGGACGCAAACGAAAAGAACCGCGCCGAAAAGCTTATTGACGGTATGCCGGAGTTCACACACGAATTTCCGCTTATAGATAACGGCTTAACCAAAGAGGAAGCGCACGGCATATGCAACCAATTAGGCGTTAAGCGCCCTGCAATGTACGATTTGGGATATAACAACAATAATTGTATAGGTTGCGTAAAGGGCGGTATCGGCTATTGGAATAAAATCCGCTTAGATTTCCCGGAAGTATTTAAAAGCCGTGCAAAATTGGAGCGCAGGGTTAATAATACCATTTTAAAAGATAACGACGGCACACCGATATATCTTGATGAATTAGACCCGAACAAAGGTAGAATGAGCAGGGAAATAATGGGAGATTGCGATATTTTCTGCTCAATTACTTTTCAGAATTTAAAGGAGAGATAAAAAATGTATTTAGACGAAACAACGACAAAGCTGCTGGTATTTCTTGCGGCAGCCCTTATAGTCATAGTTTTTTTAGAATTTGCATTTCTTTATGAAACAAACAAAGAGTGCAAGGAACTGCGGCAGGAAAACCTCAAATTATCACATAAGAAAAGTGACATCCGCCGCAGCATAGCCACGGCGAGCGCCGCGATAGAAAAAAACCGCCACGAGACATACCGCGCGGAGTTTGAACGGAATATGAAACGCAACACCGCCGACCCGGCAAGGCACGTGAAGGAGGAGCCTTATGTATAAATGTTATGAGTGCGGGGAGGTCTTCGACGGAGATTACTGCCCGAAGTGCGGGAGTGAGGATTTTGAAAGGCTTTGCGTTGTTTGCGGTGATACGGGTGCCGATGATGGAATATGCGATGTGTGCCTTAATCATTACGCTACCGATTACGAGGCGCTTGAAAAGGCGAGTAATAAGTGCGGCGGCGATGATAGGCGTATACCCGAGTTAGCGGCAAGCGTATTGTCGGACGAAGAAATTAAAACCGCTTTGTTTCAATACATAGAAAGAAACAAAATTGATTGCAGCGCGTTTATTAAGGATGACAGAGGCTGGTTTGCCGATTTTTTGGAAGAAGAAAAAGAACGGGGGACACAGGTATGACCGAGAAAGAATATCGCTCACATCCTGCAATAAGCCGCTCGGAGCTTTGGAAGATAAGAGAAAGCCCCGAAAAGTTTAAGTATTGCAAAGAAAATCCGACAGAACCCACGCCCGCCCTTATATTCGGACAGGCATTTCATAAGCTGGCGTTGCAGCCCGAAACCTTTTCGGATGAATTTGCCGTAATGCCGCAGGTTGACCGCCGCACAAAGGACGGAAAAGCAATATGGGCGGAGTTTTGCGAGCAGTCGGAGGGAAAGACCGTTATAACCGACGAGGATTATACAAAGGTAAAGGATATGGTTGATTCTTTGCATAAGGCTCCGTTTGTAAACAAGCTTCTGTCCGGTGAAAAGGAAAAAGAATTCTTTTGGCGTGACGATTTAACCGGAGAGGAATGCAAATGCCGTGCTGACTGCGTTTCGGAGCTTAATGCGGTAAATATAATTACCGACCTTAAAAGCGCGTCAAAGGCAGATTTAGAACACTTTACAAGGGACGCAATCAATTACGGCTATGACTTTCAGGCGGCTATGTATACCGAGGGTGTGGAGAAATGCACCGGTGAGAAATACGCCTTTGTGTTTATAGTCATCGAAAAGGATCCGCCGTATGCGGTTAATGTTTTACAGGCGGATGATATTTTTGTCAAAAGAGGCAAGGACATATTCAGAGAGCTTATCGGGATATATCACGATTGCAAAACAACGGGCGATTGGTACGGTTATCTCGGTAAATACACGGTAATAAACAGCCTAAGCCTTCCGGCTTGGCTTGCAAAGGAGATAGAGTAATGGAAAACAACGAAATGACGGTACAGAACAGTCAAGGGCTGCCAAATGTTCCCGCTATGAATAATGGGGTCGCAGCACACCTTGATAAGATAAACCAGGGAACGGTTGCTATTGAAGCAAGCAGGGCAATAGCCGAGGCGCAAGGAAAGCTTGTCATTGCAAAAAGATTTCCGCGTGATGAAGTCGCTGCCTATGCTAAAGCAATGGAAGCCTGCCAAAGACCTAAAATGGCAGAAAAGGCATTTTATGCTTTCCCTCGCGCCGGTCAGACTGTCGAAGGCCCTACAATACGGTTTGCCGAGGAGCTTGCACGTTGCTGGGGAAACATCGATTACGGCATTAAAGAATTATCACAAGATGACGGAAAAAGCGAAATGCAGGCTTATGCGTGGGATTTAGAGACAAATGCGCAGAGCGTACAGAATTTCACGAATCCTCATCAGCGTGAGCGTGACAAGAAAATGGTTACGCTTACAAGTCAACGCGATATTTACGAAAATAACGCGAATATGGCAACGCGCAGACTTCGCGCCCGCATTCTTGCAATTCTTCCGTCGTGGTTTGTTGAGGATTGTATTGCAGAGTGTAGGAAAACCCTTGCCGGGCAGAACGATACTCCACTTGTAGACCGGGTAAAGAAAATGGTTGTGCAGTTTGCAAAGCTGGGCGTCACACAGGAGCAGATAGAGCATAGATTAAAGCGCAAAATTGATACTATGAACGCCGATGATTTTACCGAGTATATAGGCATTTATAACGCCATAAAGCAAAACGAAAGTAAAGTTTCGGATTGGTTTGAAGCCGAAAAAGAGGCGACCGAGCTGACGGCTGCTCTTAAGGAGGAATAAAAGTGCCTAAAGAAAACCTTGTATTTGAAGTGCACCGCACAGAGCCCGTGGGCAATGTAGTGCGGATAAATGATAAAACCCGAAAAATCGTAAATCAATTACGGAGAGAAACAGGCTTTTCGGCGACGCGAATTATAGAGATGTGCATGGAATATGCCTCGGAAAATTATGAAATAAAAGAGGTGGAATAAGCTTTGTTTAATTTTGTTGTGCTGACCGGGCGGCTTACTGCCGACCCGGAGCTTAAAACCACGCAGAGCAATGTTTCCGTCACTTCCTTTTGTATTGCGGTACAGAGGCGGTATAAATCCGGCGAGGAGCCTATAACCGATTTTATAAATATAGTAGCCTGGCGAAGCACGGCGGAGTTTGTTGCTAAATACTTTAAAAAAGGCAATATGATAGGCATTGATGGCAGTATTCAGACCCGAAAATACACTGACAAGGACGGGAATAACCGCGTCGCTTTTGAAGTGCTGGCGGGCAATGTGCAGTTTGTTGAATCCAAACGGAGCAATACCGACGTTAATATTGCTAACGATTCGGAGGACCCGCTCAAGGCTGTCTCTGAAAACTTACAGAACGCCGGATTTGAACAGGCGAATATGTCCGATGACGATCTACCGTTTTAATGGGGTGTGTATATGAAGTTTATTATATGCGATACGAGACAGCAAGCCGGTAAACACGATAAAAAGCATGCGCAAATTGCCGGGTGCGGCGTTCATATTATGACTTGCTGTATGCCGTGCGGTGACTATTGCTCATTCGACAGGCTGCCGGACGCGGCAAAGAAAAAGGTGACCGAATTATCATATCAGTACGGAATGGGATTGAGCCCGAAGCCGAAGCTTCGGAAGGAGGTGAGCGCTCTGTTGCTTTCTGAAATGAATGTTTCTGTAGATACGAAACAAGATTTGGAGGAATTGAGCCGCAATCTGATGAACCGTTCCGACCATTCCCGCTTTTGGAAAGAAGTACGCAAAGCAAATGAAAACGGTATAAGGCTCATCATATTGTGTGAGCACGGCGGGCAGATAAAATCCATACCCGATGTTGCAAAATGGCACAGCAAATATTCCCCGGTATCGGGGCGTGCGCTCATGGAGGAAATATACCGCGTACATATAGCTTACGGCGTAGATTTTGTTTTTTGCGATAAGCGTACTACCGGAAAGAAAATAATCGAGCTGCTGGGCGGTGCTGTATGAAGTACGATACTGAGAAAATACGTTCGGCAAACCCTCTTAGGGAATGGCTTGAACGGTACGGAATAGAATTTGACCGCAAGGGTTTTGCGAAATGCCCGTTTCACAATGAAAAAACAGCGTCGTTCAGGGTATACCCGAACGATACATATTATTGCTTTGGCTGCGGTGCGCACGGTGATGTTATTGACTTCGTGAAATCTGCGCAGAATATGTCATTTGAGGATGCCTGCGCTTTTTTAGACCGGGATATATTGTATTCTGAGCAGCGCAGAATTGACCGTATAAGGCGAAAAAGAAACGGTGCGGCAGATAGGCGGGGAAAAGCCCGAAAGGATTATTGGAGCGCGTTCGATGATTGGAAGCTGAACGAAGATTTTATTTCAGCATACAAGCCTTTAAGCCCGGACGAAAAGCCGAATACATTATTTTTATCAGCGCTTGCTCGCAGAAGTGTTCTTAACCACAATTTGAATATTGCAGAAACCGAATACACAATGAGAGGATGAGATGATTGGAAAGCATAGATTTCTCCGGATTGACAGCTAAGGAGTTATACAGCGAGAATACCATTTGTAAAATAATGGACGAGCCCGACCCTCTTATTCGTGAACAGCTCGGCTTTGATTTAATTGACCGTGCGGCGGAGTTCGGCAGCGAGATAAAAAAACGCGTGGAACGAATGTTAAAAATCGCTGAAAGAGATATGGCGGCGAGAGCCGATGAACGCAAAAAAAGTGAGAAACAAAAGGCTTTTGAGCGAACAACGGAATTCGGCGATAAGTACCCGGAAATGCGATGCGGAAACTGGATAGCGAACATGGACGGAATATACAACCCCGACGCCATGCCGGATAACCGTGTTGCCTGCCCGCACCCGATACTTCCCGCCGAAATCATCACCAACGTCGAGGATGGTATGCAGAAGGTCAGACTTGCGTTTTACAGACAAGGGCGCTGGCGCGAGCAGATTGTCCCCAAAACCGTTATTGCACAGAAAAACCAAATTCCCAACCTTGCGGCATTCGGGGTTGCGGTTACAAGCGAAACGGCAAAGGCTCTTGTAAAGTTTCTTTCGGATGTTGAGAACTTAAACATAGACACCGTGCCGGAGGTTAGAGCAACCGCGAAAATGGGGTGGTGCGAAGACGGCTTTATGCCGTATACATCCGAGCTTGCTTTCGATAAAGACGGCAGATTTGACGCAATTTTCGGCACAATAACAAGCTCCGGCAGCCGCCAAAAATATATGGATTTTGTTTTGTCGGTCAGAGCTTCGGGCAGGGTTGAGCCGCGCCTTGCAATGGCGGCAAGCTTTGCGAGCATACTTTTAAAGCCGTGCGGGTTAAATCCTTTTTGGGTTGATCTATGGGGCAGAACCGGCGGCGGTAAGTCTATATGCGGAATGCTGGCAGCAAGCGTATGGGCAGACCCCGAAATGGGAAAATTCATATCTAATTTTGACGATACATTAGCCTCATTCGAGGGAAAGGCAAATTTTCTCAATAATCTGCCGTTTATCATAGACGATACCGCAAGGCTGAAAAAGAATTACAAAGACGATTTTTCACAGCTTATATATCAGCTTGCAAGCGGCGAAGGCAGAGGACGCAGCAATACAAAGCTCGGGCTTGAACCCAAAAAGACCTGGAAAAACATAACGATATGCTCCGGCGAAAATCCGATTATAACGGACCAATTGCAGGGCGGCGCAATAAACCGCTTGATTGAATACGAGGTTGACGAGGGAGATATATTCCCCGACGGTCAGGCGGCGGCTGCACTTTTAAGAAACAATTACGGCTTTTTGGGCAGGGAGTTTGTGGATATCATTTGCAAGCTCGGTGCTGAAAAGACAGCGGAGTTTCAGCGGGATTGTTTTAAGGCTATTAAAAGCGACGAATACGAGGACAAACAACTACTATCGCTGTCGGCTCTCTTAACGGCCGATTTAATTGCCACGGAATACATTTTTAAGGACAACAGGGCACTTACCTTCAAGGAGCTTAAAAAAGCCCTCACAGACAAGCGCACGCTATCGGAAACGGCGCGGTGCTATGCTTACATAATAAGTGAGTGCGACGCAAATACTTCAAAATTCTATAAAGGGGAGCTGGAAGAAATATATAACGAAGCCTGGGGCAGGGAATATTTTGACAAGGTTGCCGGTAAGAATTGCTACGCAATTTACACCAATGTTTTCAAAAGGATTTGCAAGACGGGTAATTTCAACCCCGAATCGTTTATTTCTTGGGCACTGAAAAAAGGATTTTTGATAGGTGGAGCGAATAATTCACCGACAAAAGTTGTTAAATTTGGTCTTTCAAGCTCGCGATGTTATGTTTTGGTACGCCCGGAAGAGACTGCGGAGGAGTGAAAAAAGTTACAAAGTTACATCGGTTACACGTAAAAAGGGTACTTATATATACGAAAATATTTTTTTGTAAAATGAAAACACCCCTTATATGTGCGCGCGAAAATCGTGTAACTTTGTAACCGATACCCGAAAAGCCTTTAACTATGCGGGTTTGAACGGTTACATTTAAGTGTAACCGAATGTAATTTTTAACGAATTTTGTAACTTTAGGAGGAAATGACATTGACAGAACAGCAAAAATGGCGGGAATACGAATTGTACAAAAATTATCTGCGTATGCAGCCACTCTCGGATAAGGAATACGAGCGGAAATTAAAGGCGAAAGCTAAAGAATTGAAAATTTAATTTCAGAGGCGAAACGGCTATGACCGAAAATATGAAAACAAAAGCATTTAAGCGCCGTGGCGGTTGCGATGAAGATTGTATGAACTGTCCTTATCCAGATTGTTATAAACCTACGATGGAGTGCAAAACGGATACATTTGTTTCCGCATTGCTCAGAGAAAGACCGAGTAAGGAAAAGTCTGCATTACATATGTTTACTGTCGAACTGGGCGGCGCCGGGACTAACAGACCTAATTTGTCAAGAAAATTTTATTTATGAGGGATATACTATGATAAATTTCATAATCGGAATTATAATCGGTGCGATAGTAGGCTACGGCGTATGTGCAATACTGAGCGCAAATGGGAGGGAGTAGAGTGTTAAACAGATTGATAAATTCAAGGGTTGTTTTTGTATTTTTCTATTTGCAATAGGTCTGAAATATAATCGTTGACCTTTTGTTGTGCCGAAAAATTAAGTAAGTCATATTTTTGTATGGTATCGTTTCGCAAAAGATAGGATTCACCTTGCGGCGTGAAGTGAGTTATAGAAAATCCCTTTGAATTTTCATCAAAAAATAAATCTGTTAAGTTTACTTCCAGAGCATCTGCTATTTTTCCCAGGACTTCCAGTTTAGGCATCCTTTCGTCTCTTTCATATCGGCATAGAGTGTTTAGCCCTATATCTGCCTTTTCAGCTAATTGTAATTGTGTCAGCCCTTTTGATATTCTGATTTCTTTTATTTTTTCCCCGCAATTTATTGACATATCCAATCACCTCAAATTTATTATAGCATAAAAACCCCAATTTGGGTAGTGATTTTTTAAAAAAGTGAAAATTTGTATTGACAAAACACCAAAAATGGGTTATATTATTTTTATAAAACCCCAAACGGGGTTATGATTAACGAAACGGAGGTGAAAAAATGAGAAGACTGGGAGTAACAATTGACGATGAACTTTTTGAAAAAGCAAAAATCAAGTGTGTTAAAAATAAAAAAACTTTCAAAGAGTACATATCAACACTTATTCAAAAAGACATTGAAAAAGAAAAAGAGTAACCTCACGCCAACCAAAGCACAGGTTACTCAAACACGATAGGAGTTTTTAAGTCCTGTTAATATTATAACAGTTAATAAAGCTCCTGTCAAACAATTTTATAAAAAAGGAGCATATTTATGTTATTTGAAAACGCAACAGACTTAGAGGACACATTGGTAAAATTAGAGAGGGCGGAGAATTTAATGCAGATGTTTTTTGAGTGTACAGAAGACGAAAGCGTTATCCCTCAAAATGCGACTCTTGAAGAAGCAAAGCAGACAGCACTTATATTTACAACACGCTTTTCAATGTTTAGTGCGTTAATTGAAGCGGTATTCGATATTGTGCACAGCGAGAAAGCAAACATTGAGAAAATATCAAACGAATTACTTAAAATGAGCAAAAAGGAGAATGTAGCATGAACCAATTACAGATATTTGAAAATAAAGAGTTCGGAAAGATACGCACGGTCGAGATTAACAACGAGCCGTATTTTGTGGGGAAAGATGTAGCGGATATATTGGGATATACCAACGCACGAAAAGCACTTACAGACCATGTTGACGAAGACGATAAGGGGGTAACGAAATGTGACACCCTTGGTGGTTCTCAAAATATGACCGTCATAAACGAAAGCGGCCTATACAGTCTTATCCTTTCAAGCAAGCTGCCGACTGCTAAGAAGTTTAAGCGCTGGGTTACAAGCGAGGTATTACCCTCTATACGTAAACACGGAATGTATGCCACCGACGAGCTTATAGCTAACCCCGATATAGCGATAGCAGCGTTTCAGGCGCTCAAAGAGGAACGCGAGCAAAGGCAGCTATTACAGTTTGAGTGCAACAAGCAAAAGCAGATTATAGGCGAATTAAAGCCCAAAGCGGACTATACGGATATAATCTTGCAGAGTAAAAGCCTTGTGACTGTTACTCAAATCGCAAAAGATTACGGTATGAGCGGCACGGCAATGAATGAAATGCTGCACAATTACGGCGTACAGTATAAGCAAAGCGGACAATGGCTTTTATACTCAAAGTACCACAATAACGGCTTTACGCACTCGGAAACCGTGACAATAACACATTCAGACGGCAGAACCGGCACGGTTATGAATACGAAGTGGACGCAAAAGGGGCGGTTGTTTATATACAATCTCTTAAAGTCTCACGATATATTGCCGGTTATAGAGCGTGATATAAGCGCATAAGCTTTTCCTTGTTCCGCTTTTTATTGTTACGGACGATAAGTAGTATAGATGCAGCGTTCGTTTGACGGGCGCTGTTCTTTTATTTGTGGTATTAGCCGAACAGCATAAAAACTCACAGGTAAATCAGGACATAGAACGGACGCGGGATAATTTCTTTAAACAAAGAGGGAGGGGAAAGTAATTGTATAAATACAATTGCGAGGTTTGCGGAGCGGAAATACATAGTATCGGAAAAAAGCGTATTATAAAGTGCGAGGCTTGTTTAAAGCGTGAACGGTCAAAGCGTGCGAGGGCGACAACCAATAGTCCATACAGGAAATATACAAGCAATGCGGAATTGCAAAACGAAGTGCACGAAATAGAAATATATAATCAAACTCACGGCACGGATTATTCCTATGGGAAATATAAGTTATTAAAATTTTTAGGAAAAATTTAAGCTCCGCCCTTTACAATTCGATTTTCGGGGTTATTATGGACTTGAATAGTAATAACCCCGATGTGAGAGGTGGGTGAGGATGGCTAATGAAAAAAATCTAATACCTTTCAGCAAACGAACAGAGAGCGAACAGAGAAAAATAACCCAAAAAGGTGGTATTGAAAGCGGTAAATCGCGCCGAAGAAAGCGTGACACTGCAGGGCTTGTTAATCTTTTGCTTAATAGCAAGCTTAAAGGCGATGATATAGAACGTCTTAAAACTGTAAGTGAAGAAGTCGAAGAAGACGATATGACCGTAAATGCTCTTATGGTTGCAGGACAGATTAAATCGGCCATGGCCGGAAACGTCAGGGCATTTGAATGTCTGCAAAGTTATCAGTCACGAGCTGAAAAGGACGATGATGCCGATGCAAATTACACTATACCGATTACTGATATTACAGTCGATTTTCTCGAAACATATCGTCTTATACACAAGGTTTTTGACGGGAAAAGCTGTGTGCAGGAAATAATTCTAAAGGGCGGACGCGGTTCAATTAAATCAAATTTTTGGAGTGCGGTTGTTGAAGAAACAATAAGAAATGACCCTATGGCGCATTGTGTAGTAACGAGGCGGTATAAAACGGATTTACGCAATTCTGTATACTCTCAGCTTATAAAAACGATTACACGCCATAATAAGCTTGAGGATTGGGAATTTACTACATCCCCACTTATGGCAAGGTACAAAAAAACAGGTCAATGCGTCTTGTTTGTTGGTGCCGATAAACCAATAAGCTTAAAATCGTATAACTTGCCTTTCGGCTATATAAAGCTTCTAATAAATGAGGAATGCGATGAAATGGCAGGCATAGAGCAGCTTGATAATATTTACGATACGTTTATAAGAGCGGATGCGCCGGCACTCAACATAAAGGTTTTCAATCCACCTAAGTCAGCAAATAATTTTATGAATGAATATACTGCTTCAAAGGCAGGAGATGAGCTTACCTACATATCTCACAGTTATTATTACAACGTACCGGTTGAATGGCTCGGTAAACGTTTTTTTGAGCGTGCTGAATGGTTTAAGGAGCATAAGCCTAAATACTACGCCAACAACTATTTGGGCGAGGTCACGGGAACGGGTGGAGCAATTTTTGAAAATCTTGAATTAAGAGCCATTACCGAGGATGAAATAAATGCAATGTCCTTTTTTTATTACGGGCTTGATTTCGGTTATGAACATCCGCAGGCGTTTATTAAATGCTATTATGACGGCGATAAGGATATACTTTATCCGATAGAAGAAGTATTTTCAAAACGCTGTAAAAATTCAACATTTGCAAATAAGATACGCAAATACAAAAATGTTGAAATTATAGCAGATAGCGCCCGCCCGGATAATATAGCGGATATGAATGATTGGGGCTTTGATGTAATCGGAGCCGTAAAGCGTTGGGGCAGTAACAAAGGTCGTGATTACTGTTGGGAATGGTTGCGGCAATGCGATAAGATAGTTATTGACCGTGCCAGAACGCCGCATTTAGCTGATGAAATGGCAAAGCTTGAATTTGAATTGTTAAAGGACGGGACATTTTCAAGTGAATACCCAAAACTCGGTGAGGACTGTGTAATGGCGTTGATTTATTCACTAAACCGTGTTATACGCGAAAGTCGGCGCGAGGACCTTTACGAAGATGAAAATATTGATGACGAAGGGGTAGAAACAGAAGATGATTAAAGACGCATTAAAAGTAGCTTTTATTTATATCGCAAATAAATTGGGACTTAAATTGCAGGATAAGAGTAACAAGTCCTGTTTTAACGGACTTGATTTCACGGCGATAGGAGCCGGCGTAATTGCAAATATAGCAATTGATGACAGCGACATTATTATTGAGGGCGAAAACGCACGTGCAAAAGCAATCTCCGATATACGGGATTATTTTCAGAACGAGATTGAAACCGCTGCCGCCGAGGTTGCGCTTGCTACGGGGGATTGTCTTGTCCGCCCGTATTCCGACGGTGAAAATATCGGGCTTAATATAGTCGGCGGAAATGATTTTATCGTCACCGAGAGTATAGGGGGTATGCTTAAAGGCGTAATAATCAAAATAGACGAATATAAGGCTAAAAATGACATTTATAGGTTATTTGAAAGTCAATTATTAAGTAATTCCGAAAGTGGTAAAATTGTTTTAATTAGGCGATTTGCTTTCAAAAACGGGCAAGAGGTGGATGTTTCGTCTACACAGTGGAGGGATATTCAAATCGAAGAAAATATAGCAGCTGACCGACTTTTGCTCGGTCGGTATAAATGCCCCACACTTAATCGGGATAATTATAACTCTGCAAACGGTGTGCCGATTACATTCGGCTGTGAGGACATTGTTGAAAATGTCTGCATAAAATACGCCGAATACAACGACGAAATAACCCGTAAGGGTACTGTAATTTTTGCTGACCGCACACTTTTTAAAAGCGAAAAAGGCGAAGACGGCAGTAAAAGGCTTGTCAGAAACGATAAAGAGTATGTAACTGTGCGAGGCGATTTAAACAGCGGACTGGATACGCTTATTAAAGACTATTCACCCGATATACGCGAAACGGAATTTAAAGCCGGCTTTGACCTCAATCTTTCTGTTCTTGAAATGTGCTGCGGATTTTCACGCGGTGTATTTACTTCACCCGAAACTGCATTTGCAACCGCAACCGAAATGAAAAACAGTCTTAAAAAAACCTTTGCTTTTGTAAAGCGTTTCCGCAAATTTATAGAATCGGGGAACGAAATGCTTTTTGGTGCGGTCGATATTATTATGACCCTTAACGGAATGACGCCGATTGGTGATTGGAAAATACGTCACGATTGGAGCTACGATTATATAGAACAGACCGCTGAGAAGTTTAATCAGCTTTTACAAACTCATGCTGCCGGTGCTCTAAAAGACAAGGATCTGACATCTTGGGTTCTTGGTATTGATGATAAAACTGCCGAAAAGTATGTTGCCGAATTAAAACAGGAAGCGGAAGTAAGAGCAGATGAACAATTTACTTGATGAAAAGTGGCTTGAGGCTTTACCCGATAAAGTTGCCGATAATCTTATTAAGCAAAACGCCGAGGTAATAACGGTAATATGTGAGCGCATAAAGTATTTCGGCAATCTTAGACCAACAGAGATTACAATGCTTACAAACTCCCTGGCATTTGCCGGGGCTGATATGAAAGCCATAAATAAAATCATTCAAAAATACACAGGGCTTAATAAAATTGAGATAAAGAAAATATTTGAAACGGCTGCAAATAAAAACGACGCTTTTGCGGAGCAGTATTATAAATATCGCGGGCTTGCTCCTCAAACGCATAGCAACAACGAATATCTGAAAAACATATACCGCTCTATTGCGCAAAGCACAATAGGCAGTTTTGAAAATCTTTCTGATACATACGGCTTTAAATTCCCGGGCAAAAAAGCAATGACCCTGCGTAAAGCTTATTCACAAGTGATTGATAAGGCTATCTATGAAATACAAACCGGTATAACCGATTATAAAACATCACTTCGGCAAACCGTAAAGCAACTGGCGGACAGCGGTATCAGAACAATAAATTGGGAAAGCGGAGTGAGCAGGCGAGCCGATACCGCAGCGAGAATGAATATACTTGACGGTGTAAGGCGATTAAATCAGGAAATGCTGCTTTATAACGGTGAGCAATTCGGCTCTGACGGCATAGAACTCTCGGCGCACGCAATATCTGCGCCGGACCATGTGAATGTGCAGGGACGGCAATTCAGCAATGCAGAGTTTAATAAAATGCAGGATGGTGAGAACTGCACGGATATTAACGGCAATACATATGACGGTTTTGACAGACCGATTGGCGAGTGGAATTGCAAGCATTTTGCTTTCCCGATAGTTATAGGCATTTCTCAACCCGTGCATACGGATGAGGAATTGTCAAGGTTAAAGCAAAATAGCGCAGAAAAGTATGACGCAACACAGGAAATGCGGCGGCGTGAGACCGAAATACGGAAGCTCAAAGACCGCCGTATGGCTTTTTCGGCGGCAGGCAATGAGCTTGACGCAAAGCGCACCCAGAGGGAACTGAATACTGCGCTTAAGGATTACGGTAAATTCTGCAAAAAGAACGGTTTGACACCTAAATATGACCGAACAGAGGTTAATGGGTATAGGCGAATATCGACGGTTGACAAAGCTTTGAAAAATGGTATAATAAATACAGCAGGTGAGAAAATGGGAATTTCGGTTGAGATAGACAAATTTACGCCTTGTTTGGTCGAAGCAAAAAGCGGGAAGATAGTTGAAACCGAATATTCCTTAGCGTCTCAATCTGACTTAAAAACAGATGACTGGAATTTTAATTGGTCTGACAATGACTTGAAAAAATCCGAAATTTATAAATTGACCCTCAAAGGAGATAATACCGTTCAAGGGTTGATAGCGTTAAATGACTTTAAAAAGGATAACGCTGTTTACATTAAACTTGTTGAAAGTGCGCCTAATAACATTGGAAAAACCAAAATGTTTGAAGGCGTTGGCGGCCATTTATTTGCAATAGCTATTCAAAAATCAGTAGAACGTGGCTACGGCGGCTTTGTGTTTATGGATGCCAAGAATATTGATTTAGTTGATTACTATCAACAAACGCTTAAAGCAACTCACATAGGCGGTGCTCATCCTTATCGAATGTTTATTGATGAGGATAATGCAATAAAAATATTGAAAACTTATACATTGGAGGAAAAATGAAAATGTCCGAAAAAGAGCGTATAGCATTTATAGAAAAGCTTGCTGAACTTGACGATATGGCAGAAAAAGCAGGAGGATACGTAGCATTGAACTCTGATATAGAAGACGAACCTCATTACAATTATCGTGCTATTAGTAAATATTGCAAAGAAAAGGGAATAGAGCCGCTTGATATGACAATTCGCGAGCTTAATTCGTTTATTGTTCATTAAAAGGATTTCGAATTCTGTTCCGCACTTATATTGACTGCCTTTTCGGCAGTCTTTTTTTGCCGTTTTCTTCGGGAGGCGGCTTATTTTTTTTGCACTTGACTACAATTATTTTCTGTTTCGCCCTTGACAAATGAAATAGCGTGTTATTATGGGTTTAGAGCATAGCTTATTTGTTTTCATTCCGCGGACATCGCGGATAATAAATTATGATTAGGAGACAAAAACAATGAAAGATATTCTTGAAATTTTAAAGGCTGCGGGGCTTGAAGTGACTGATGAGCAGAAAACAGCGATTACAAAATCAGTTGGTGAAAGCTATCGCGGTGTGGAGGAGCTTGAAAAGAAAAAGAGCCGAATTTTGGAGCTTGAAAAGCGAAACGGTGAAATGTCGGAGCAGATAAAAGCTTTTGACGGAGATAAAACCAAGCTTGAAGAGCTGCAAAAGAAAGTTGCTGACTTTGAGACGGCAGAAACAAAGCGTAAAGAGGAACAGCAGGCGGCCGAACTGGACAGGGCAATGCGCGAACGTTTCAATCCCTTAAAAGGCGAACACGAGTATTTTAACGAGTACGCCGAAAAGGAAACATATGAGAATTTTAAGGCTGCTCTTGCCGATAAAGCAAACGCCGGAAAATCCGACGCTGATATTTATGCGGCAATAACGAAGGACAAGGATATTTACAGACCAAAGGAAAAATTTGTAAATCCGCCTGTAGGCGGAAAAACAGACCCCGGTGCGGACGAGATTGCTAAGGCAAGGGCTGTAATGGGGCTGAAAACTAATAAAGGAGATTAAATATGGCTAATTCAATTACAACTTTTAAAAAATACATTGACCTTATTGACGATGTATACAAGGAAAATGCAAAAACCGCTATACTTGACGGCGATAACAGCCTTGTTCAGGCGGGCTCCAATGCTCACGAAATAGTTATACCGAAAATATCTATGGACGGTCTCGGGGATTATTCGCGTAACGGCGGTTATGTTGACGGCGATGTTACCGTAACCAACGAAACGGTCGAGTTTAACTATGACCGCGGCAGAGCCTTCACCGTTGACGCTATGGATAATGAGGAAACCGCAGGTGTGGCATTTGGCAAGCTTGCAAGCGAATTTATTCGTGTAAAGGTAGTTCCCGAGCTTGACGCTTTCCGTTTCGCAAAATACGCAGGTATTTCAGGCATTTCAAAAGTTACAGCCGGTGCAACGCTTTCAACCGGCGCAGATGTTATCGCGGCTCTTCGCGCGGGCACCACAAAAATGGATGAGGACGAAGTTCCGGCAGAGGACAGGCATCTGTTTTTGACGCCCACATTATACGGTCTTGTCCAGGATATGGATACCACAAAAAGCCGCGAGGTTATGAGCCGCTTTGCGGATATTACTCTCGTTCCTCAGAACCGTTTCTACACTGCTGTTACGCTTTATGACGGTAAAACCGATACCAGCTCGCAGGATAGCGGCGTTAACCAAAAGCCGGGCGGTTTTGTAAAGGCAAGCGCAGCTAAGGATATAAACTTTATGATTATCCACGGTCCTGCTGTTTTGCAGTACACCAAACATACCGTTACCAAGGTTATCTCTCCCGAAGAAAACCAGACAGCCGACGCGTGGAAATTCCCCTACCGTGCTTACGGTCTTGCGGACGTATACGAAAACAAGGTTGCGGGTATTTATCTGCACCACAAGGCATAAAGGGGGAAATATTGTGAAAACAATAGGACTTGTATTCCCCGAGGAAGAAGTGCCCGATAAGAAAAAGGACGCAGAAAAGAAAGACGCTAAGCCCGATAAGAAAAAGGCTTGATTTAAAGGGGGCGGTTAAATGTATCTTGATTTTTCAGACTATGTATCATACGGCGGTAATCTTGAAAAAGCGGCGTTTGACCGCTTTTCATATCGCGCTGGGCGACTTATAGAAACACATACCTTTTCAAGGCTTGCAGGAGTGGAGTATAAGGAAATTCCCGAGGAAGTAAAGCGCTGCGCGTTTGAGCTTACCGAATATATAGCGGAGAATTTCATTAACGGCTCGGTCAGTGAGAAAACCTCCGAAAGCAATGACGGATATTCGGTATCGTATGAAAATAAAAATGCGGCGCGGGAAATATCGGATATAATATATACATATCTTTCGGACACTGACCTTTTGTACGGCGGGGTGACAGGATGAGTTATCCCGCTTGGTGGAATAAAACCGTAACGCTTTATAATCGCTTTGAGGACGGCGAGGGCGCTGTTAAATGGTATAGGACGGTTTTACACGGCTGCTTTGTTAAAACTGTACCAGCACTTATTATGTCGGGGAATAGCGGAACAGAAAAGCCGCAAACAACCGTAAGAATAAGAAAATCAGAAAACCATGTGCCGCCTGCTGAATGGCTGAACGATGAAAGTAAAAGAAATTTCGGTTTTACCGTACAGAACGAGGATATAATCGTTATCGGAAACGTGACCGACGATATTGACGAATACGAAAGCGGCAAACGTTCGGATGATTTTATAAACAAATATAAGTCTGTCGGCTGCATAACTGTAAAATCGTTTTCGGTAAATGATTTCGGCGCACTGGCGCATTATAAGGCGGTGGGTGTTTAATGGATTTTATAACTCCGTTTACGGAATATATATTGCAATGCGATTCCGTGAAAAACAATAAGCTCTTTATTAACGCCGTAACAAAGGCGCAGGACGGAGCAAAGCAGCTTGTGACCTCGCAGATTGACCGTGCGCAGGATAAAGAGTATGTTGACGGCTCTGTTTTACATAAGGTTATATTCACGGTTTTTGATTTTAAAAGCATTTCTTTTAATGCTATTGTTAAATCAATGCTTAAAAAGAACAAGAACATTGAAAGTCTGCTTGAAGTACAAGCGCTTATTGATTGGATAGCAGAGCAGCAGAAAAAGCGGAATTATCCCGATTTTGGCAATGATTACAAGGTGGAACGAATAGAAACCACATACCTCACGCCCTCTACACCTGCCATTGACAGCACCGCAACGCCTGAGATAGCAAAGTATAGTATTCCAATTGTATGCTATGTAATGGATTATACGGAGGCAATAAGGTAATGAGAAGGATAACGGTTTCGCTTTTTTTAGAGCGTGAATTGGTTAAGTTTAAAACTCCGGCTGTAAAAAAGTATGCCCTAACTTCGTTTTACCTGCGAATGTATAGAAGAATACCGTTCGAAAACGGAATACTTGCTGATAATGTGAGTATTGAAGAAGACGGAATACACTTTAAAAGCCGGTGGGCGCATTATTTGTATAAAGGTATACTTATGGTATCGCCCACAACCGGGTCTTCTTGGGCTAAAAGCGGCGAAAAAAAGGTATATACAAACAAGCGCCTTAAATACTCACACGAGCAGCACCCACTCGCTTGCGCTGAATGGGGCAAGGTTACCGCCGATTTAGAGGGCGATATTATTTCAAAAGAAGTAAAGAATTACATTTTAGCAATGAAATAAGGAGTGAAAATAAATGACTAAAACACAGCTTAACACTTTTTTGGGCGGCTTTAAGCTTTCTTCGACCGGCAACACAACCGATGTCGGCTCGGCTGATATAAAGCGTAAACTGCTTGCAATTTATATTAAAAAGGGTTCGGAAACAAGCGCTGCGTATGAGCTATTGGGCTACCGTCAGGAAAGTATGTCGGTGGCGTCGAATAATGACACATCTGACATTACCGATGTAAACGGTTTCAGCTATACCGATTTTAAGGGCAAGAATGAGAAAATCGAAATGTCGGAATATCATATCAACCCGAAGAAAACAAAATTTCTTGAAGAGGCTATTAAGCTCAAAATCAGCGATCAGGAAGAAGATATGCAGGACTACACCGTGCTTACTGTATACGGCTTTCTGCGTGATACCGATGGCAAGTGCCTTGCAACCGAGGAAACGGACTGTACCGTTATCCTTGATAATCTCGGCGGTCAGGGCTATACCACACAGGATGTAAGCATTACTCTTTCGGGCAATAAGACCTTCGGCACCGTGCCGGAGATAGTTTCTGTTCCGACCTTTACAGAACATACGCCGACACAAAAAAACACCCAGGACGGATAAGTGTTGCAAAATCTGTCGAGGGCTGTTATAATAGATTTCGTGATAAGGTGAGCCAATAACGGATAGGCGGTTAAGTCTTGCCCTTGCAAGGGAGTGTTGCCGATGGAGTACATAATTATAATTTTGATTATAGTTTTATATTCAATCATTGCAATAAACAAGAAATAAGCCGCCCTGCTCCGCTAAAAGTAGGCGACTGATTTCTTTAGTCAACTATTTCGGGGGCTAACCGTCTATCGGTTCGCCTTATCCACCCTTATTATAACAACAACAATTCGATTTGTCAAGCGTTCGCTTTTGCGGGCGCTTTTCTTTTTGCACTTAACCGCAAAATATCTGTTTCGCCCTTGACTTTTCAAATAGCGTGGTATTATGAAGATAGGAAAAATGAGAGGGTGGTTTTTACGGATAATCAAAGAGAAGAATTAAGTTATGGTGGGGCTGAAAAAACACGGTATTATTTAAAAAACAGTGAACGGTATATAGAAATAGACGAAAGCGATTTGAATTTTCCCGCGAGAATTTCCGATGTAAGACAAAAGGTTTTAAAATATGAGGGATATCTCAAAGAAAAATATAAAATCGCCAGTATAGACGAGCTTGGAAAAATCAATACCGGTAACCCCGAAGAAGATATTGAGGAATTACGAAAGGCGGATAAATTTATAAAGGAGCAGCTTAATTATGCGTTTCAGTATAATGTTTCCGAGCCTGCGTTCGGGGAAGCTTCCTGTTTATCTCCTGCCGAAAACGGGGAAATGTATTTTGAAAGCTTTTATAACAGCGTGCTCGCGGTTATTGAAAAGAAATTCGGACAAAGACTTGAAAAATTCAACAAGCATATAAAGAAGTATACCGATAAGAAAAATATTCATCCGGCGCTTAAAAAATGAGAGATACAGGACTTCCTACAACGTTAAATGTATGCGGAACGGATTATGAAATAAATTCCGATTTTCGCGATGTTATAAATATATGCTTTGCATATAATGACCCGGAAATAACACCCGAGGCGGCAAACTATATAACGGTTTATCTGCTTTATAAATGCGATATTGAGGAATTGCCGGATTACGGCGAGGCGCTAAAAAAGGCCGTATGGTTTTTGGACGGCGGCAAGGACTATTCCAAACAGCCGCAAAGCTCGCCGAAATTGTTTGATTGGGTACAGGACTATGATTTTATTATAAGCGCCGTAGACCAAAGCGTGAAGACCGCCGAAACAGTTCTTGAACTGCCTTATATGCATTGGTGGACCTTTATTCATAAGCTCTCGGAGCGAAAGGAAACAAGGCTTGACAATATTATCGGTATCAGGGATAAAATTAACAGACATCAAAAACTTGAAAAGTGGGAATCGCAGATGTTAAGGGAAAACGAGGATGTTATACTTTTCCGAAATAAAAAGCTTGATGAATTTGAAAAAGAAATATGGGGTGATATTTAATGGCAGAGGAATTGGTGCTTGATGTGGATTTTAATATTACCAAGGCGGAAGCACAGCAACGAAAATTACAGCGTGAATTTGATAAATCGGTAGAAAAAACAAAGCAGATAAAAGAACAAATAGCCGCTACTGCCGAAGAAACAGAAAAATCGAAACGGAAACAAGCGGAATATAATGTGACGCTTGATGAAACCTCCAAAAAGCTGGACGCATATTTAAAAGGCAACTTAGAACTTACCGACAAGCAATTTACCGCCCTGCAAAGAAAAAATGATACTGCGCTTAAAGGTCTTGAAAAAGAAGAAACATATCAGAAAAAACAGGAGCTTTTGCTTTCAAAGCAGAATACACAGCTTAAAGAGCAACAGGCAAAAACTGCCGATATTGCCGATAAAATCAAACTTGCAACAACAAATTCAAGTAAGTGGGAAGGCGGTTTAAAATCGGCGGATAAGTCTATGGCAAGGCTCGGAAGGCGAATAAAAAATCTTGTGGCTTCGGCGTTAATGTTTTCCGTAATAACCAAAGCATTTACGGCACTTAGAAATAATTTTGCCGGACTTCTTACTAAAGAAGGGAGCAAAACAGCCGCGCTTATTACGGAAATAAAAGATAATTTGTCTACTATCGGAATGACGCTGTACCAAGCGGCCACGCCGTATATTACATGGTTATTACAACGTTTTGCCGAAATAACAAAGCTTTTATCCGAGGGCATTGCAAAAATACTCGGTAAAAATGTTAATCAAATGAAAGCGCTTGCAAAATACACGAAAAAAACCGGAGACGAAGCAAAGAAAAGCACCCTGGGCTTTGATACCATACAAATTGCACAGGGTGACGAAAAAAGCGGCGGAAATACCTCCGGTATCGGTAAAAATGTTGAAACCGGAATAAACACAATACTGGGAATGCTTTTGTTGGGCGGTGCATTGCTTGTATTGGGAGTAATACTGACCTTTACCGGTGTGAATATTCCGCTCGGTTTAGGACTTATAGCAGCGGGAGCTCTGACGATTGTGGCGCCCATAGCGGCAAAATGGGACACATTGGATCAGAACACAAAGGACACCATACAGGGAATATTGGGAATAGGCGGAATATTGCTTTTTATAGTAGGAATAGCATTGCTTTGTTTCGGAATGATACCGCTTGGTATAGGATTGATAATTGCGGGTGCTTCGGCCGTGGCTTATGCCGTATCGCTTGACCCCGACCGATTCTTTATCAGCGTTAAAAAGGTATTTGAAAAAATACGCAATTTTATAACCGGTTGGATAAGCTGGTTCAGAAAAAGCTTTTTGGATAAATGCTTCGGTACCGGCTTTGGCGAAAGCCTGCAGGATATGTTCGACGCTTGGTGTGAAATCTTCAATAATATGATAGATTTTGTTGACGGCATTGTACACGGCGATTGGAAAAAAGCGGGCAAAGCGCTTGTTAATGTGCTTATAGGCTGCATAAATGCCGCCGTATCAAATTTAAATATGACAATACAGGGTTTTTTGGGCGGTGGAGCAAAGCTTATTAACGGATTGGGAAAGTTAATGGGGAAAAATTGGAATTTAGATGCCTCTCGGATTAAAATTCCGAAAATCCCTTATCTCGCCACAGGTACGGTAATACCGGGCGGCAAGCCGTTTCCCGCCATACTCGGCGACCAACGAGCAGGGCAGACTAACATTGAAGCGCCGCTTGATACAATTGTGGAGGCGGTTAAACTGGCAATAGGTGAGCCGAAATTTACCGTTGAGGCTAAAGGCAGTATGGCGCAGTTTATTAAAATGCTTAATCTTGAAATTCAGCGTGAGCAGAATCGCGCGTCACTTTTTTAATGAGGTTACGATATGATTAAGATTGACGGAACAGATTATAATGTCGAGTGGGTGACAGGCACGCTTGAACAGACTGCGGATATACTTAACGGCGAAAATTCGGGGCGTTTACAGGGTACAAAATCAATGTATCTTGAATATATCGGCACTTTCTTTAACACAAGCGTTCAAATACGCCGCGCGGCGGCTTGCACGGACGCGGAATGGGATAACCTATACCTAACCCTTGCAAATCCCGTAAATGCCCACACGGTTGTTTTACCGTTCGGACAGGGTACAATCGAAACGGAAATATACATATCACAGGTGAAACGAAAATTCATATCACGTAAATATGGGCGCACCTTATGGGAAAAGGTATATGATGTTACGTTTACGGCAATTGACAGCCAGTGGCTTGCAGGAGATGAAGAAATAAAAGGATATTCGGAGGAGGCTTGACGGTGTCGGCAACGGTCAGATATTACGATATTGATAGGGAAAACACAAACGCGCTGAATCTAAAAATATACGGAAGCTACAACAGTTTATCGGATGTTCCCGGCGATACGCTAAGCGGACAGTTTCTGCTTGACAATTATGACACGCCGAATTACCTTTCCTTTGACGGCAACGGCATAGATTTAAAAGACAAAAATAAAAAGTTTTATTCCGGAGGAGATTATGTCGGGTATATTTCCGGCAGTGTTTCCGACAGCTCTAAGCAGTTGGGAAATTGCGGGTTAATGTTTAACAGAAAAAGTACCGAGAGTTTCTCCGAGTTTAAAAAGGGCATTACTTTTGTTTTTTACGGTAATTGCTGTTCTAAAATGTATGCAATGTACCGAAACGGGAATACAGAGGCTTTTTTAGAGGAAGAAATCACGGTCGGCAAGGAAATTTTCACTTTTATCCCATCGTCCGAATTTGCCTTTTTGGAGCTTTATTTTACCGAGACGGTTTTGCCGTATCAGTCTGTAAAACTTTCTGATATTAAAATCGGGAAAGTAACCGTGTTGGATAAGCTGCAAAATATAGAGCTTTTGGAAGAAATAAATGTATTGTCAGACGATTTGCCTATAAATTCGCTCAATTTTACGGCTGTGATTAAAAACGGCAATGAAATCAAAAGCGGAAATCCGGTTACGGTCCACAGCAACCAAAAATATTACGGAACATTTTATATTGACGAAATAGAGAGGATTGCAAAAAATATATGTTCGGTTAAAGCATTAAACAGTATAAAAATACTGGATAAAGCAAAATGTCTTGACTGGCATATGGGCGCCGATTTTTCATCGCTCTCTAATATGATAAAGATTATTACCGGAATTACTGTTGGTACCAATGATTATAATTGCGAAGTTTTCGGGCATCTCCCTATTGAAAGTTGTCGCTATGCACTGTGTATGTATGCGTTTGCTTGCAGACTTATGATAGACAGCAGCCGCAGTAATCAAATATTGTTAAAACCTATTCCTGCGGCGGTTACAAGTGTTATCACTTCGGCCGACAGGCGTATTATAGGCGATAGCTCATATACGAGAAACAAGGCTGTAAAGCAGTCAAAAATACAATATGCCGTAAACTATACAAGTACGGATGAAACATTGAGTGTAAAGTGTACGCCGGAAGTAAAGACCGCTATCTATACCGAAAAGCCGGTTCTTTGGATAGATGAAACTGCGACCGACGAATACTATGTAAGTTCTTATATGGATAATTGGATAGAGGTTACGTCCCATACCGATAATGCGTTCAGCATTACGGTTGCGGTGATAAATTATACATATCAAAATGAAACCGTGAACAATATCCTTGCGGAGGAAAACAACGAAAAAGATTTTTCAAAATTAAACTTGCGCGGGATAAAGGTCAATGCCGACGGTACAACCGTGCAATTGCCGCCGTATAAGAAACAGGATATTTTAAAATATATGCAATCGACAGGAACGGTCAAAACAAAAATACGTCTGCGTAATGAGCGGGTTGGGGATTTAATTCAAATCGAGACCGCGTATGACGGTTTGATAACAGGCATAATCACGAGTATGAATATAAGCTTCGGCTATGAAGATTTGGCAGATATTGAGGTGTTGGAATGGCAGAATGGGTAAACATTTCGGTAAACAGATATTTAACTGTAACGGTTATGAACGGCATTTATAATAATTTTCTGTATTTATCCGAAAAATTATCTGCGGTAGGCAATGCAGTGCCTGATTTGTCAGATTGCAGCGTGACGTATTCTTTAAGTCAGGCAGATATTTTAGGAAAATTTAATTCCGTAGAAAATAACATAGATAATTTTCACGACCTTGCAAATTACCCTGATATTTATTATGTTTCGCCTTTTAAATGGAGCGCAGAGACAGACATGCGGGAATATTTGCAAAGCGGTGTGAAACGGTGGATAAACTGGTTGAACGATGCGAAGAAACACTGCAACGGTGAGTATGAAACCGCTTGTTTGACCGATATAAACGGAAAATACATTACAGACAAAAACGGAAATTCAATTTCAGTATTTAGGGAGTGGTAAAAATGTCAAATCAGACAGCACAATTTAACGGAGAAGTCGGTAATATAGAATCAAATGTCAATAAGGTAGATACATTTTCCGAAGACATAACCGAGGAAGCCGCGAAACAAAAGTATCCGAATATCAAATGTCTAATGAATTTAATAGACAAAGTTTTTCCTATAGGGATGATTTTGTCGTTCGATACCGACATAAACCCCAACGAACTTTACGGCGGCACATGGGAACGAATAAAAGGTGCGTTTATATGGGGCATTGACGACGGCGAAACGGCTGGTATTACAGGCGGCGAAAAAACGCACACATTGACAGAGGCTGAATTACCAGTTATTGACGGTAGGATTGCGACTGCGGTTGTTAGTAACCACGGCGCAAATGGCGTAACCGGTCACGCATACGGCGCAAATTTCGGGGCAGTAAATGCGGCAATCACAGGCACAACCGGCGGTGCTGGCACTCAATACGGATATGGCTATAAATTCGGCGACGGTCAAGCCCACAATAATATGCCGCCTTATTACGGTGCATATGTGTGGCGCAGAACGGCATAAGGAGGCTAATAAATGGAAAGCAATACATTCTTTGCAACAGTTGCGGAAAACAATATTCTGAGTATAGACGGCTCCGCTGTGAGCGACAGCGTGAAGTTTGTTAAAATCCGCTTTTCTTTCCCGGCAACGTGGGACGGCTTCGCAAAAACAGTTGTGTTTAAAAACGGCGATACAAAATGCTCTGTAATACTCGATGAAAAGAGCGAGCTATGCATCGACGAAGATGAATGCTACATACCGCACGAGGTTATTAAAACGCCTATGCTCAGCTTTGCCGTATTCGGCATTTTTGAGGACAGCAAAGCAACTTCTTCGTGGGCGGCAATAAGAATAATAAAAGGCTGCGGTGAAGACGGAGATGCACCGCTTGACCCTACGCCCACCGAATACGAGCAGCTTTTAAAAATTTCGGAAGAAACAAAGAAAATCGCTCAATCGGTTCGTGATGATGCTGACAACGGTGCCTTTAAAGGCGAAAAAGGCGACACAGGCGCAAAAGGTGATAAGGGTGAAAAAGGCGCCACAGGTGCGACAGGAGCCAAGGGTGACAAGGGCGATAAAGGCGACGCTTTCACCTACGAGGATTTCACTGCCGAACAGCTCGCGGCGCTTAAAGGTGCTAAAGGGGATAAAGGCGAGAAGGGAGATAAAGGCGACACAGGGGATGTAAATACCCTGCAAATGAATACCGCTTGTGCCAACGCCCTCCGCGGCAGTGCCTCGGGTGCGGCTGTAAGCCTTACCGATATTTCCCCTAACGAGCACACACTCCGGGTTAAGGTGAGGGGGAAGAATTTAATACCTTATCCTTATTATGATACTACTAAAACGCAAAACGGAATTACTTTTACGGTTAATGCAGACGGTAGTATAAGTTTTAGCGGAACTTCGACCGGTCAAGCAACATTTTATTTTGTTTACAAAGCTATGAACTTAAAACAAGGGGTAACTTATACTTTATCTGCAAGCGGAAATTATTCTTTCGGAGGCAGCGCTACAATGTATATTTACGACTCAACGCAAGGGCAGTCTGCTTATATATCGTTATTAACAGACACTTCCACAACATTTACTCCGACAAAAAACATAAACAATACAAGTTGCTATCTTGTTATTCCGGCAAACCGAACTGTAAGCGGCACTTTAAAGCCCCAGTTGGAACTCGGCTCAACCGCTACTGCATACACTCCTTACATTTCAGATTTATCAACTGTTACTGTAACAAGGTGTAGGAAGAATTTAATCCCTTACCCTTACTCTGATACTACTAAAACACTCAACGGAATTACTTTTACGGTTAATTCTGATGGTAGTGTTACAGTAAGTGGTACAGCAACTGCACAAGCATATTTTAAATTACAACAATCTTTTTCTCTTAAAAAAGGACAATACTTTTTTAGTGGGTGTCCCACAGGCGGCGCAGGCGGAACATACTCGTTATATCTCAGCACTTCTGATTATAAATTTTATAAAGCTGATATCGGTAATGGTATATCTATAAATGCAGAAAATGATAAAACAGTTTCAATAACTATCAATATTGCAAACGGTACTACGGTAGATAATTTAGTCTTTAAACCACAGCTTGAACTCGGCTCAACTGCAACCGCTTACGAACCGTACACCGCAGCCGAATACACCCCCGCCGCCGACGGTACAGTGTCGGGCATAAAAAGTCTTTATCCAACCACAGCGCTTACGACAGACACATCGGGCGTAGTAATAAGCGCGGAATACAACAAAGACATAAACAAGGCTTTTGCCGAAATGCGGCAGGCAATATTATCTATGGGAGGAAATACATAATATGTTCAGTTTAAGGAATTTTGTTAAAACAGGCTTTTTAAAGGCGGTCGGAAAAATGTCGGATTATCAGATAATCCTAAATGCCGCAGGGTGGAACGAAAAGGGCGTACTTACCGAGGATGACCTTGCCGAGATACAGACCGCCATTGAAGCGCAATACCCAACAGAAAACGAAATGACGCCGGATGAAAGCGAGGTGAAATAATGAACAGTACAGTAATAGTTTCGCTTGTATCTCTCACCGGAACGCTTATAGGCACGTTCGGGGGCATAATGGCGGCAAACCGCCTTACTACATATCGCCTTTCACAGCTTGAAAAAAAGGTTGAAAAGCACAACAGCGTAATGGAGCGCACATATAAGCTTGAGGGTAGAATGACCGAAGCGGAGCACGACATACGCGATATTAAAAACAAAATATGACGGAGGTAACAAAATGTCAGCAAAAGGAATCGACGTATCACATTATCAAGGCAGGATAAACTGGGAAAGGGTGAAACCGCAAATAGATTTTGCCATACTGCGTATGGGGCTGGGTGACGACATACCCTCGCAGGACGATAAGCAGTTTGAGCGGAACTATGCCGAGTGCGTGAGGCTGGGTATACCGTTCGCGGTGTATTTCTTCTCATATGCCGTGAATAAGGCAAAGGTCGCAAAGGAAATTGCGCATATAAAAAGGCTGCTTAACGGCAAGAAAATAAACGCCCCTGTCTACATAGACATTGAGAACACAAACGGCTTAAATTGGCGCACCATTTCAAACGCGGATATGCTCGGCATTATGCAGGAGTTTAATAAGCAGCTTAACGCCCTCGGCTATAAAATGGGCATATACTCCAGCCGCTCGGCGTTTTGGAACGAGAAGATGACCGACAAATGGTATGACAGTATCAGCAAGTGGGTAGCCGAATACGGCGCCAAGGTAAATAATTTCAACCGTACCTATGATATATGGCAGCATACCTCAAAAGGGCGCATAGACGGCATAAGCGGCAATGTGGATATGAATATAATGTATAACAGCATATTCGCCGCCGAGCAGCCCAAGCCCGCACCGAAACCGAAACCCGCACCTAAGCCGAGCAATAAAAACACCGCCGTTAAGGAATGGCAGACCGCCGCTATTGCGGACGGCTTTAAATTCCCGAAATACGGCGCCGACGGCGTATGGGGCGCAGAGTGCGAGAGCGTGGCAAAAGCCGCCGTATGTAAAAAGAGGCTTACATACACAAACCGCAGTCTTACAAAGATAGTGCAGCGCAAGGTAGGCGTAAAGGCTGACGGAATGTTCGGCAAGGATACCGACAGGGCGGTGCGCAATTTCCAAAAGGCTAACAGGCTTGCCGTTGACGGCTGCGTGGGTATAAATACCTGGAAAAAGATTTTAGGAGTATAGGGGGGTAAACTATGAAAAAAATATTTATTTCGCAACCTATGAAAGGCAAAACGAATGATGCAATATTATCAGAAAGAGAAACGGCAATTAAGTCAGCCGAGAAAAAACTCGGAGAAAAGGTTGAAGTAATCGATTCATTCTTTCAAAATGCCCCGGCAGAAGCAAAACCTTTATGGTTTTTAGGCAAATCAATAGAACTGTTATCGACGGCTGATGTTGCTTATTTTGCAAAAGGTTGGGAAACGGCAAGAGGATGCCGAATAGAACATAAGTGTGCCGCTGAATACGGCATCGTAGTAATGGAAGATTGCAGATAGGGGGGTGAAACAATGGATAAGAGGTTTGAAAAATGGACCAAGGCTGCCGGTATACGCGCGGTTAAGACAGTAGCACAGACTGCCGCTGCCACAATAGGCACATCGGCAATGCTTTCACAGGTCGATTGGAAGGTGGTTATATCCGCCTCTTTGCTTGCGGGTCTGCTCTCAATCTTAACTTCGGTTGCGGGTCTGCCCGAGGTTAAGGAATAACAGCGGCTATAAAAATACGCCTGTCGCAGGAATTAAAAACCTTGCGATAGGCGTTTTATTATTAGCGTGTGATTTTCGTGTGACTTTTCGTGTGACTTTTTGTGAATAATTTACGCAAAAAAGACATTTTTTCAGACTTAAAAAGAATAACGGGAAAAGCCCGAAACCCGCATAAATAAAGGAAAAGCCGCCGTTAAGCGACTTTTCACAATTGGCGCGCTGAAAGACGAGCGTTGTTTAAAACAGTCCTGCGGACTGTTTTAATAGTGAGAGTCCCTTCCAAGAGGACAAGCCCGCGGCGCTGTCCGATTGGGGTGATATATACAAAGTATAAAAAGAGCAGTAAGCCGGGTTACAGCTTACTGCTATAGATGTGACTGCGCGACGAAATCGCACAATGCGTTTCTTTCCTTATAACAAGCACTTTTCGGCTCATTGCATATATCTATTCGTCTCTCATATTTGTCGGGACGAAATAGCACAATCACAGATCTCTTGCGCTTTTATGATTATACCATATTTAGGAAAGCTATACAAGCTCTTTGTATATAAAAAGCCGGCAGTTTTGTAGGTTTGTCAATGATGTGTTACAAAAATCAAAAAACTTCGCCGAAGGATAAAAAGGAATACAAATAATCGGCAGGAGATTTCCAGTCAAGAGGGCGTATAGAGAAATTATTGTACTTTCTGTTGTGAACAGCAAGTTGCTTTTTAAAGTCATCAAAA
>OIYO01000082.1_pt1 | contig 98654 bp, 104 predicted proteins | sample 1588191 | NCBI WGS metagenome assembly OIYO01 (sample SAMN03283275) | human gut metagenome | biome: human-associated habitat; material: feces | host: Homo sapiens | place: Peru | collected 2012 | reverse complement strand
CAACAAACTCATAGCCTTTACCTGGATTTGGTTCAAATTTAACCCAAACATGTCCATATTGTCCACGTCCACCAGATTGTTTAATATATTTACCTTCACAATCAGCTGGAACTGTAATAGTTTCACGATATGCAACTTGTGGACGACCTTGATTTACTTCAATACCAAATTCACGTCTCATACGATCTACAATAATATCTAAGTGTAACTCACCCATACCAGAAAGTACTGTTTGACCAGTTTCAGTATCAGTTTTAACTTTTAATGTAGGATCTTCTTCAACCAATTTTTGAATAGCTAAGGCCATCTTGTCTTGATCATTTTTTGATTTTGGTTCAATTGCAATATCAATAACAGGTTCTGGGAATTCCATACCTTTCATGATAGCAAAATTCTTTTCATCACATAAAGTATCTGCAGTAGTAGTATTTTTCAATCCAACTGCTGCTGCTATTTCACCAGCATATACTTCTGTAATTTCTTTTCTTTGATTTGCATGCATTTGTAAAATACGTCCAATTCTTTCTTTTACACCCTTAGTTGAGTTTAAAACATAAGAACCAGCACTTAATTTACCAGAATACACTCTAAAGAATGATAAACGTCCTACAAAAGGATCTGTCATAATTTTAAATGCTAATGCTGTAAATGGTTCAGAATCACTAGGATGTCTTAGAACATCATTTCCATTCTTATCTGTACATTCAATTGCTTCAATATCAGTTGGTGCAGGTAAATAATCAATAACTGCATCTAACAAAGTATGAGTACCTTTATTTCCTAAAGCATCTGCACACAATACTGGGAAAAATTCAACAGCTAAAGTAGCTTTTCTAATAGCATCTTTTAATTCTGCTACTGTAAATTCTTCACCTTCTAAATATTTTTCCATTAAAGCATCGTCAAATTCTACAACTGCTTCAATTAATTTTGTTCTATATTCAGAAGCTTTATCTTTCATATCAGCAGGAATTTCGATTTCTTTTAACTCTTGTTTATCAGTTCCATCATATTCGAAAGCTTTCATTTCTACTAGATCAACATAACCAGTAAAATTATCTTCAGCTCCAATAGGTAACATAATTGGTGCTGCATTTGCACCTAATCTATCTTTAATTGTTTTTAAACTATAATAGAAATCTGCACCCATTTTTTCCATTTTGTTTGCACAAATCATTCTTGGAACTTTATATTCGTTTGCTTGTCTCCAAACAGTTTCTGTTTGTGGTTCAACACCAGCTTGTGCATCAATTAATGCAACAGCTCCATCTAATACTCTTAAAGATCTTTGTACTTCTATTGTAAAGTCAACGTGTCCTGGAGTATCAATAATATTTAATCTATAACCTTTCCAGTGGCATGTAGTAGCAGCAGAAGTAATTGTGATACCTCTTTCTTGCTCTTGAGCCATCCAGTCCATTTGAGATTCACCATCATGTGTCTCACCAATTTTATGAGTTATACCAGTAAGGTATAAAATTCTCTCAGTTGTAGTAGTTTTACCAGCATCAATATGAGCCATGATACCGATATTTCTTAACTTATCTATTGTAACATCTCTTGCCATATTCTCTTACTCCTACCATCTATAATGAGCAAATGCTTTATTTGCTTCTGCCATCTTATGAGTATCTTCACGTTTTTTAACGGCTCCACCAACGCCATTTGCAGCGTCCATAATTTCATTAGCTAAATTTATAGCCATTCCTTTACCATTTCTTAATTTAGCATAGTTTACAATCCAACGTAATGCTAATGCTTGGCCTCTTACGTCTGTTACTTCAATAGGAACTTGAACATTAGAGCCACCAACTCTTCTAGATTTTACTTCTAAAAGAGGAGTAACATTTTCTAAAGCTTTCAAATAAACTTCCATAGGATCTTTTCCTGTTTTTTCTTTGATCATATCAAAAGCTTCATATAAAATTCTTTCAGCTGTACCTTTTTTACCATCTTGCATAATTTGGTTAATTAACTTAGTAACAATCTTAGAATTATATATTGGATCAGGTAAAACATCTCTTTTTTCTGCACGTCTCTTACGCATATTTATCTCTCCTTCCTTATTATCTTATTAAGAATTATTTATTATCTTTTGGTTTTTTTGTACCATATTTACTACGGCTTTGTTTTCTATTATTAACGCCTTGAGTATCAAGAGTACCACGTACAATGTGATAACGAACACCGATTAAGTCTTTTACACGTCCACCACGTACTAATACTACGCTATGTTCTTGTAAATTGTGTCCTTCACCTGGAATATAAGTATCAACTTCTCTACCATTTGATAATCTAACACGAGCGAATTTTCTTAATGCTGAGTTAGGTTTCTTTGGTGTACGAGTTCCTACTTTTGTACATACTCCTCTTTTTTGTGGACTATTTTGAACTGTAGCCTTTCTTTCCATACTATTAAAACCAACATTTAAAACTGGACTTTTACTTTTTTTAGTTTTGTCTTTTCTGTTTTTTCTTACTAATTGATTAATAGTTGTCATATTCTTCCTCCTCTCATATACACACATCCTGGTGTATCAAACATTTTCTTAAATTAGGTTCCGCCTAGGCGAAACCTGATTTAAAACGCAAACATAATATAACATTATATATTAAAAATGTCAATACAAACCATCTTTTTCTATTTAATAAAAGTATAACCATCCGTTTCATAATTTTTACAACTTAAATAAGCCTTTACATTATAATCACTCTTATCCTCATCATAAAAAATTAGCGCATAACCTATACAACTTTTATCAACAGCATCATCATACAAATCTCCATTTTCAATCAAGGTATTTATATTTAAACGCATTTTTTGATCTTTTGTTGGATATAATTCACGAGTTTTTACATAGTCTAAAGCTGCAGATACAACATCATTTTCCATTTTTTCATGATTAACAACAATTTTTTTATTTGTACCACAAAAAAATATCAAAACAACAATTATAATAAAAATAGCTAACCACAAAATAATTAATTTTTGTAGTTTTTTAGGTAATTTCTTAAATTTAATATATATATTAACAAAAAAGTTCTTAATATTAGTCAAAATAGTTTTTATTATTTTTTTTAAACTCTTTCTCTTTTTTTTCTTATTACTTTTTTTCATTCTATACCTCCTAATATCCTTCTGTTGTATAATTAGTACATTTCAAATAAGCTTGACTTTGATAGGTTCCACTCTCATCATCCCATACATTAACATAACCAGAACATTCAGTATTATTAACCTGATCATATAACTGATTGATATAACCATTCGTAACCAGTTCTGTTAATAAAACCGAAGCAATTCCCGTATGTAAGGCATCACGATTTTCTATCACATAACTCTTAGCAACTTCAGCCATCTTTTTTTCATAATCATGATAAATACTATAATCAACATAAACATTTGAATTTCCACCATTCGTAGTTCCATTATTATTTTGGTTATTATTAGTTGTATTATTTAATTTATTGTTTTGCTTATTTTGATTATTATAATTTTTATGACCATCTTCGATATTTTTATATAAAGAATGTACATTACAAACTGCAATAATTAAAAAGAGAAGTAATATACAACAATAAATAATCATATTTTTCATTCCCCAACCATGGTTATTAAGTTTCACATTACTCCCCTCCTTCTATCAATAATTATAATACACAATAAATTTTTTTTCCACCATGAAAAAAACGGCTTGAAATCTCAAGTCGTTTTATAAAAGCAATTATACTAATTCGATTGTAGCGCCAACTGCTTCTAATTGTGCTTTAATTTCTTCAGCTTCTTTAGCTGGAACGTTTTCTTTAACGTTTCCACCATTATCAGCTAAACCTTTAGCTTCTACTAAACCTAAACCAGTAATTTCCTTTAATAATTTAATTACTTGCATTTTAGTAGCTCCAGCTTCTTTTAATACAACTGTTTTAGCTGCATTATCTTCTTGAGCTTCAGCTCCTGCTGCTGGAGCAGCTGCTACTGCAACAGCGCTTGGATCTACACCAAATTCTTCTTTCATTGCATCAACTAATTCTTTTACTTCAAGAATAGTCATTTCTTTTAAAGCACTTATAAATTCATCTTTTGTTAATTTTGCCATTTTATTTCTTCCTTTCTCACTTTAATTATTTTTCTAATTGTTCAGCATACATATTAAGACCAATAGCTAAATCTCTAACATATTGAATCATTCCACCAGCCAACATAGTAAGTAAGCCTTCTCTTGATGGAATTGCTGCATATTCTTTAATTGTATCTAAATCTGCTTTAGCACCACTAATAATACCTACTCTAATTTCAGCTTTATCATGATCTTTAGCAAATTTTGATAAAACTTTAATTGGTTCTAACAAATCTTTTCCAAAAAGAATTGCATTTGGACCTTCTAAGAACTCATCTAAGTTTAAATCTAATTCATTCAAAGCTCTTTTTACTAAAGTATTTTTATAAACTTTAATTTCGCTATCAATATTTCTTAGTTCTCTTCTTAATTCACTCATATCAGAAACACTTAAACCTTGATAAGTAAATAATATAACAGATTCGCTATTTTTTACATTGTCTTGAATTTCTGAAACAATTGACTTCTTAGCTTCTAAAATTTTTGAACTTGCCATTTTTTCCCTCCTTTAGGATTTTAAAAAAGCTTTTCCCCCAAGGAAAAGCTTAAAATACAACATTTCAAAATGTTATAAAATAAGTATCCTCGGCAAGATTTATTTTGTACTTGCTGTCTTTGGAAAACGCTTCTTTTCAACAAATTTATTATATTCTATCAACAATTAAATGTCAAAAGAATTTTTGTCAATTTTTATGCCAGGTCCCATTGTACTAGAAATTGAAATATTTTCAATATATTTTCCTTTTACAACAGCTGGTTTTGCTTTATTAATTGTATTTACAACATAATTTAAGTTTTCGATTAATTTAGCATCATCAAATGAAACTTTACCAATAACTGAATGTACATTTCCATAAGAATCAGTTTTATAACTAACCATACCTTTTTTAATGTCTTCAACTGCTTTTTGAGTATTCATAGTAACTGTACCAGTTTTAGGGTTTGGCATTAAACCTTTAGGTCCTAAAACACGACCAATTTTACCTAATTGAGCCATCATGTCTGGAGTAGCAACAATAACATCATAGTCAAACCAGTTTTCATTTTGGATTTTTTCTATCATGTCAGTATCGCCAACATAATCAGCACCTGCTTTACGAGCAGCTTCAGCAGCTTCTCCCTTAGCAATTACTAATACTTTTTTAGTTTTTCCAGTTCCATTAGGTAATACCATAGATCCTCTTAATTGTTGATCAGCTTTTTTAGTATCTAAGTTTAATTTAAAAGCTACTTCAACAGTACTATCAAAATTAGTTATGGCAGTTTCTTTGACTAATTTAATTGCTTCTTCTTTAGTATAAAGAGTATTCTTATCTACTTTTTTAGAAGCTTCCACATACTTTTTACCTAACTTTCTCATTATTTTACCTCCTAATTGTGGTTTATTAGCGGACTTTTTATATATCAATTTATAATCTTATATTATAAATTATTCTTCTGTTTCTTTATTTTCGTTAATTACTTCTACTTCGTGAGATTCATTTACTTCAGCTTCAAGTTTTTCTAATTCAGCTTCTCTCTTAGCTTCTTTAATCTCTTCTTCTTTAGCTTCTTTTTCTTGTTCTGCTAACTCAGCATCATTTAATCCTTTAACAGCTACACCCATATTTCTTGCAGTTCCCTCAATAGTTTTCATTGCTGATTCTACATCATATGCATTTAAATCAGGCAACTTAGTTTCTGCAATTTTTCTTAATTCATCAACAGTAATTGTTGCAACAACTTCGTTGGCACCTTTTGTGCTTCCTTTTTGAATTTTTGCAGCTTTCTTTATTAAGAAACCAGCTGGTGGAGTTTTTAGTACGAAATCAAAGCTTCTATCATCATAAATGCTGATTTCTACTGGAACGATATCTCCAGCTTTATCCTTTGTAGCATCATTGAATTTTGTACAAAATTCACCTAGATTAATTCCAGCAGGTCCTAAAACAGTTCCTACAGGTGGTGCTGGTGTTGCTTTTGCAGCAGGAATTTGTAATTTAATTTTCTTTACGACTTCTTTTGCCACGAAAAACACCTCCTAAAAAATTTTTTTCGCGAAAGTGGTATAGGGCAATCCGCTATTCCCTCCCACTTAAGCTAATCACATATATACAAATATACATAATTGCACCTAAGATACTAACACACTATATTAATAAATGCAAGATTTTTTTATTAATTTTCTTCTTCTGACGAATACACCAAATTTAAATTTAATTCGTTATTTTTTCTAGTATTCAAGGTATTTATAAATTTATAAAAATTATCAATATCAACCAATTGATCTCTACGTAAATCATTTTTTGTAAAATCACCAAAATATTTTAAAAGAAAAGTAAGATATTCTAAATTTAAAGGTATTTCATTTTTATAAATTTTTATAACAATTTCGCGTGGTAAATTCAATATACTAGGTAAAACTCTATTAGAAAAACCTAAACTGATACGTAAATAATTTAAAGAATTACCAATATAGTAGTTATTATTTTCTTTATAATCATCTTTATTTTCTAATCCATATTCAAGTTTATTCACTTTAACAAGTAATTCCTTAGTCATAACAAACATTTCATCATCAAACCATCTATACCTAGTAGGAAGAAATCCCCAATATTTATCTCTCAAATCACGGTAAAATAAATATGCATCTATATGATCATCTAATTCAACCTCGCCATTTTTCGGAAGTCTACCATTTACGTCTATAAAATATTCTACTTCATTAATTCTTTTTTTAACTTTAGCTTTTAAAAATTTAAATTTATTTTTTTCTTCAGTTATAGTTAAATATTTAAGAAGAACAATTTGTTCATAGCTTAATTTATCATGATTTAAATCTCGCATTGCATCTAAATACCATCCAAATTTATTTAAATATCCTTTATTACCATCATACAAAGAAGTATCACTATTTTTTAAAGCTTCCCAAACTATCAAGAAATCATTATACCAATCAACGTTATTTTCTTTCACTTTAGTTAAAATACCTTTTTCAATATCAAAATAAACATTCCCTGTTTTTCCGTAAAAATACTTATCAAAAGATTGCAAATAATTATTTTTATCCTGACCGTTAGTTCTCGTTTTTTTATCATAAGCTACTTTATTTAAAAAATTTTCAAAAACTATAATTTCTTGTTGTTGATCAATATTAATTGCTTGCATTCGCAATTGTAAAATCACATTTTTCATTTTCTTTATAGTTTCTACCGATGGAATAGCATCATTACGGCGATACGATGTTATTGAAGGCACAGAGCAGTCTACCATTTTAGCAAACTCTACTATTGAAATATTAAAAGAATCCATTAAAGAAATTAATCTAAACCCAAAACTTTCTTCGTATTTTATTCTATTCATTCTATTGTATCCATAATGATTAACAAATGCCATATTTCTAAGTTGTTTAACTTTTAAAATTTGTTCATCATTAAACCAATTTCCCATTAAGACCATCTTACGTAACAAATTCCAAATAGTAGAAGTATCATTATTCAAAGTTGTTAATAAATCTTCACCATTTTTAATTCTTTCAGTATATTCATTAATAATGGAATCAAAATTTTCAATAATTTTTAACTCATCAACATTATGTTTTTTATAATTTAATTCATCAACTTTTTCCATTAACATGTCTAACAAAAACATTTGATCTTTAGATAACTCTAAGCAATAATTATTTTTATCTAAAGTATTTTTTTGAGTAAAAATCCATTTAAAAATTATTGTTCCATCATAAAAATATTCATTTTTATTTGGTTTTCTTTCTTCTACCTCACATATATAATAAAACGTTAACCATTTTAAGTACCAATCAAACTTATTTTTTTTAACAGAATTAAGAATAGCTAAATCAACGCCTTGTATCTTTTCTTCAAAAATTAAAAGCTTTTCTTTAGAATACAACACATAACTATTAATTTCTTTATTTTTCTTACCATAAACTTCAAGGTACAATTCTCCGTAAATTTCTTTTGCTTCTTTTAATATAACAGATTCATAATCATCTAAAGATAAGAAACTAAGATCATTTAATAAAGCAATTATTTTCATAACAAGCTCTGCTGATGGAAAAAATTCATTTCGACATATTCCACTTATAACACTCATTGGAATTTGGGTATGTTCAAAAAAAGCAATATAAGATATATCAAAACTAAACAAAACTTTATCTAATGCTAAACCATAATTTAAATTACTATTTTTATTTAATTTATTATTTTTATTTTTAAAAAACAATTCAATAATTTCAGCTAATTCTCTAGATAAATATTCTTTCACTTCTAACGGAACATCAAGTGAAGCAGAATTATTAAAATGAATAAATTTTCGTAATAAAGGGTTCATATATGTTCCATCTAGAAATTTAACATCATTAGTAATTCGATCAACGTCATTTCGCTTTAAATATTCTTTAATCTCTAAACATTTTGCATGTAACTCAACAACACCATTAATTTTCAACCAATTTTGAAAAGTAATTTCTTTTTGTTTAACTCTAGATTTTTCAATTTTTTTAGAAACTTTTTTTTCTTTGTGTATCCTTTTTTCATAATCACATTTTTTTAATTTTAGAAAAAAATTTTCTATTTCTAACAATTGCCAATCTTCAAAGACATTTTTATCATACTCTTTCTCCGCTTCTAATATTTTATTAAAAATTCGTTCCTTCAAAGGCTCTTTTCTTTTTTTTAATTTCTGAAGCATAAACAATTTAATATGTAAAAACGCAGCCAATTGTTCATCATTATATCCTAGTAAAAAAGATAATCTCATTAAAGAACTAGCCAGATCATCAATCTGATCCATTACAACCTTTTGATATATAGAAAAAACTTTATAAACAATTTCCTGATCTTTTATTTTACCATTTTGACAAAATTCAAAAATAGTAACAATCCACGCTTTAATTGAACCACCCATAGGAAACATTTTATTGCGCATCAATTTACGATATTCTTCTTGATTTAAATTTAAACTTTCTACATATTGAAAATACTGGTTAAAATTTAATAAAGGGTTTTCTATAATCTCAAGAGTTTTATATGCATTTCTTACTAACAATAAATCTCTTTTAGCATAATTCCTTTGACCTGCATTTACCTTATTTTGATATTCTTTTAATATTTCATTGCAATCTTTTCGATAAATTTCACATCCATACATAAGTTTCCCCCTGTTTCTTAAAACTCAGCACGTATTATATTAAATGAGATACTAAAAGTCAAAAAAAGCTTTGTCTCCAAAGCTTATTCTTGTATTTTATTAACTTGAAACAATTCAACTTCAACAGGTGTTTCTTGTCCAAATAAATCTATTAAAACATTTAATCTATTATTTTCAGTATCAATACTATCAACAGTTCCTGTCATTCCTTTGAATGGACCATCAATTATTGTTACTTTACATCCAACAGTCATTTCAGACTCAATATCAACTCTACTCATACCCATCGTAGCCAAAATATGATCTATTTCTTGAGGCATCAATGGCGTAGGTTTGGCTTTATGTCCTGATGAACCTATAAATCCTGTTACTCCTGGAGTATTACGTACAATATACCAAGCTTCATCTGACATGATCATTTCTACTAAAACATAACCAGGAAACATTTTTTTTACTTTTTCTTTCTTTACGCCGTCTTTCACTTCTACTTCTGTAGTTTCAGGAATTATTACTCTAAAAATATGATCCTGCATTCCCATTGAGACTGCTCTTGATTCCAATTTTTCTTTTACTTTTGATTCATGACCACTATAAGTATTAACAACATACCATTCTTTTTCCATTATACAAACAATCCTTTCACAAATGCTACTAATAACTGAGTTAATTCAAAGAAACCTATTAAAACCAAACATATTACTATTACTGCAATAGTTGATTTCAAAACTTCTCCACCCTTAGGCCATACAACTTTTTTCAACTCTTTATTTAATGATTTAAAATATCCATCACCTTTAGTTGAAGACTCTTTTTTATTTTTCTTTTCTTTCTTTTTATCCTCTTTTACTTCTCTTACTTCTTCTTGTTCTTCTAAAGCCGCTTCTTCGACTTCAGAAGCAACATCTTCTTCTACTATTTCTTCTTTTTCAAGCATTTTTTTTGTTTGCTTTTGTGCCATAAGTTCACCTCATTTTTTTGTATTAAAAAAACACCTTTTCGTGTTACCAATAAAATAACACATTTCCTTTATAAATACAAGTATTTTACTACCTTTCATCCAAGATCTTTTTTATTTTTGTTTTTATTCGTTGCATTGAATTATCAATTTGCTTCGGAGTCTTATTCAAAATAAGTGCAATTTCATTATAATTCAAACCACTAATCATCAAAGTATAAACTTCATACTCTGCTGCCGACAAAGCATCTTTTATTTTAGATACTAACTCTTTCATTTTCTCATCTTTAACAATTTGTTCCAACGGATCATTCAATGAATTATCACTAAGTAAATCACGTAATGGTGAAGAAAATTGTTCATAAGTATATTCTAATGATAAAGAGTCAGCAATCAATTTGTTTTTAATACGACCTGCTTTTTTTATCGAAAGTTGTAGTCTTCTATCAACACAAACTGTTATAAATCTTGCTAACGAAGCATTTCGATCATCTCGATACCCATTTAAAGCATCAGCAAAACCAAGTAATGCGTCTTGATATAAATCATTATAATCGTATCCAAGTACTGATGCCATGTTTAAATATTTTTTTACTTCAATATCAATAATATAGCGATATTTTTCAAAAATAGCATCTTTAGCTTCCTCGCTACTTTCATTAATCATTTGTAATAAATAATCATCACTATAATTTTCATAATTCATAATAACCTACCTATTAACAATACCATAAATCAAAATACCAGCTGCTACAGAAGCATTTAGACTATTAACACTACCATATTGTGGAATTGCCAAAATTTGATCACAAGATTTTTTGACTAATCTTCCCACTCCATTACCTTCACTTCCAATTACTAGTAAAACTTTATCAGCAAAAGAAACATCACGATAATTAGTTCCATCCATATCTGCCGCATAAACAAAATAACCATTTTTTTTAAATTCTTCAATTGTATTTACTAAATTATTAACCATTGCCACATCAACATATTCTAAAGCTCCACTACTAGTTCTCATAACAGTACTAGTAACTCCAACACTACGATCTTTAGGTATTATTACTGATTTAATTCCAGCAGCTTCGCAAGTTCTAATAATAGCTCCTAAATTATGAGGATCTTCTAAATGATCAAGCATTACAACAATATTATCATTTAACATTTTTTTATAATCAGCATACTTATAATCGTCAACAACTATAATAATTCCTTGATGTTTTCCATCAACCATTTTATCCATTGCTTTAATATCCATAAAAGAATAACTAATCTTTTTATCTTTAATAAAATTTAGAATATCATTATCATTAAAATTACGAGCTAAATAAATTCTTTTAATACTTTTAATATCATTTTTCATTTCATTAAAAACATTTTTTCCAAATACTTTCATACTACTCTCCTAAAATATAATTCATTATTTCTTCTATACGTTTATTATCTTTTTCAAAATACAAGTGTCCTATTAGCGCTTCCAAACCAGTCGCCATTCGATAAGTAACAATATCTGCACTCTTGGTACGAGGTCCTTTAGCATTTCTTCCCCATTTTACTATTTCAATCTCTCGTTCAGATAAAAAGCCTTCATTAATTAATCTTTCCAAATGTTTACGTTGACTAGTAGCACTTACATAATTCAAGCTTTCTTTTTGCAGTTCGCCTATTTTAGCATATCCTTTTTTTATCAAAAATTCTCTTACATAATCTTCATATATTGTATCTCCCATATATGCCATAACTAAAGGATTACTCATATCAAATCACCAAATATAATTTAACACAAAAAGGAAAAAATTTCGACAATTATATATAAAAAAAGAATTATTTAGCTTTAATTCTTTTTATAACTTCATTAGCTGCAATCGCTCCCTCAGCATTCGCTGTAACAATTTGATACATTTCTTTTTCTATAATATCTCCAACCGCATATATTCCCGAACGTTCTGTTTCATATTTTTCATCAACATTTATATATCCATTTTTATCAGCCAAACCTAATGTAATTGCAAAATTAGTTCCTGGAACATATCCAATATACGAAAACAAACATGACACATTCAATTTTTCACCATTATCAAGACTCAACGAATCTAACTTATTATCCTTTATATTTAATGTTTTTATTTTTCTGTTCTTTTTTAAAATAATATTTTGCTTTTTTAAAATTCGTTCAATCAATTCTTTTGCGGCTTTAAAATTTTCACCACGATGAATCAAATAAACATTATGGCAAATATTAGCCAAGTACAAAGCCTCAGTTAAAGCACTTTCACCACCGCCAACAACGGCTACATCTTGATTTTTATATAAATATCCATCACATAAAGCACAATGACTTAAACCTTTTCCCAACAAAACATCTTCATTTTCTAACCCCAATTTTTTAGAAATTCTTCCTGTTGCAATAATTAGATATTTACATTTATATTCATTTTTTGAGGTCTTTACAACTTTTTCTTCAGCCTCATCAACAACATCTATAACTTCTTCATTTTTGTAGTTTATTTCCAGATTTTTAATTTGTGTATATAAATTAAAAGCTAATTCTGGTCCTGTTACATTATAACACCCCGGATAATTATCAATCCTATCAATAAAGTTTAGATACCCACCTATCATTCCTTTATCCAAACATAAAATATTCAAACCAGCCCTTTTAGCATATATTGAAGCCGTAACTCCAGCAGGTCCCATTCCTACAATTATTAAATCGTAAATCATTTACTGTTTTCCTTTCCATAATAAAGTTCACTATCTCTTTTAATAAATAAATAAATTAAAAATATTAAACCGAATACAATAGACATAATCGAAAACACTTGAGCCATTTTCAAATTCCCAATCATCAGTGAATCAGTTCTCAATGATTCAATAAACAAGCGACCTATACCATACCAAATAAAATATAAACATGTTAATTGACCTTTTTTTAAATTTTTTAAATAACAACGAATAATTAATAAAAAAATTACTCCAATAAAACACCACAACGACTCATAGAAGAACGTCGGATGATAATAAACATTATCTATTTTCATTCCCTGAATAACAAAAGAAGGAATAAATTTCATATTTTGTAAATTACTTAACGTTGTTATTGGACCATGAGCTTCACTATTAAAAAAGTTTCCCCATCTACCAATTGCTTGTGCTAACAATAAAGAGATACTAATCAAATCAGTTGTTCTAAATATATCAACTTTTTTCAATTTACAATAAACAATTAAAGTTATTAGACCAGCAATAACGCCACCATGAATAGCTAAACCACCATTCCAAATTTTAAATATTTCAAGAAAATCATTTGCATAATATTTAAAATTAAATAAAACATAATATAAACGTGCTCCTAAAATACCAAAAATCACCACATAAAAAGCTAAATCAAAAATAAAATCTTTTTCATAATTAAATTTTTTACTTTCATGCTTTGCTAACAAATAAGCTACTATTATTCCTGTTAAAATACATATTGAATACCACCTAATTTCAAGTGGACCTATCGAAAAAGCTACTGGATTCATATGATTCCTCCTTAATAAAATATTATAACATAAATCTTTTTTTATCCAACAATAGTCAAAAAAGCTCTATTTAAATAAAGCTTTTTTATTTTAAATCTTTTAATAATTTTACAAGATCCATAAATTTGTCTGGATAGTGAGTTGCTCCACTCTTATGATAATACGTATCAAACTCATCATAAAATGCTAATCTCCATTTAGGTGACATTGGTTTATGATCTTTACTTTTATCTGGCCAATAGTCAAATTCATCTAATTCAGTATAATCCCATACTAAATCAAATATTTTTTGTTTTAAACCAGCATCTATCTGATATTCCCATAAATTTCCATCAACATCAATGACATTTTCTAATAAATTAACAATTATATAATTCATATCACCATACTCTAATTCTAATCTTTTTATCATCGGTTTATTTCGAACTTTTTTCGTAACTTCTAATTCTATCGCCATACTTTACCATCCTATAAATATTTTTTTAACCATTGACCGGTATAACTTTCTTTTACTTTAGCAACTTGTTCTGGTGTACCAGTCGCAACTATTGATCCACCTTGATCTCCTCCTTCAGGACCCAAATCAATTAAGTAATCAGCAACTTTTATAACATCTAAATTATGTTCTATTACAATAACAGTATCACCATTATCAACAATACGTTGTAAAATAGCTAATAATTTCTTTATATCATCACTATGTAATCCCGTCGTTGGTTCGTCTAAAATGAAAACACTTTTACCGGTTGCCTTTTTTTGAAGTTCTTTCGCCAACTTAACACGTCCAGCTTCACCACCAGATAAAGTCGGAGCTGGTTGTCCAAGTTCGATATATGATAAACCAACATCCATCATTACTTGTATTTTATTTCTTACTTTAGGAATATTATCAAAAAAATCTAAAGCTTCTGAAACGCGCATATGTAAAACCTCTGAAATATTTTTATCTTTAAATTTTACATCTAAAGTTTCTTTATTATACCTTGTCCCTTTACAAACTTCACAAGGAACATAAACATCTGGTAAAAAATTCATTTCTATTTTTTTTACACCATCGCCCCAACAAGCTTCACAACGGCCACCCTTAACATTAAAAGAAAATCTATTTTTACCATAACCACGCATTTTGGCTTCTTTCATGTTAGCAAAAACATCTCTAATATCATCAAAAACACCTACATAAGTTGCTGGATTACTACGAGGTGTTCTACCTATTGGATCTTGAGTAATATGAACTACTTTATCAATATTCTCTAAACCTTTAATTTCTTTACATTTTCCAACTACAGTCTTTGACTTATAAACTTTTTTGGTCAAAGCATTATATAATATATCATTAACCAAAGTCGACTTGCCAGAACCTGAAACACCAGTTACACAAATAAACTTACCTAAAGGAAACTTAACATTAATATTTTTTAAATTATGTTCTTTAGCTCCCTTAACTTCCAAAAATAATCCATTGCCTTTTCTTCTTTTTGCAGGAACTTCTATCTTATATTCACCAGTTAAATACTTGCCAGTTAACGAATTTGGATTTTTCATAACTTCTTCTGGAGTTCCACAAGCCATTATTTTTCCTCCATTAACCCCAGCTCCTGGACCAACATCAACCAAATAATCAGCAGCCAACATTGTATCTGTATCGTGTTCAACAACGATTAATGTATTTCCTAAATCACGCATTTCTTTCATTGAAGCAATTAATTTTTCATTATCACGTTGATGTAAACCAATACTAGGTTCATCTAAAACATATAAAACACCGCTTAATTTACTACCAATTTGCGTAGCCAATCTAATTCGCTGTGCTTCACCACCAGATAAAGTTCCCGCTGCACGATTAAGGGTCAAATACCCCAAGCCAACGTTATTTAAAAATTCTAAACGATTACAAATTTCTTTAACCAATAATTCACTAATCGTCTGTTGTTCTTTGGTTAGCTTTAATTTTTTCATAAATTCAAACAAATCTTCAATACTTAAAGCGGTCATATCATAGATATTTTTCTTATTGATAAAAACATTTAAAATATCTTTCTTTAACCTAGTTCCATGACATAAAGGACATTCTTTTTCAATCATAAATCCTTCTATCCATTCTCTAACCCAACCAGCACTAGTTTCAACATGACGACGTTCTAAATTATTTATAATTCCTTCGAAAAAATCACTCTTAGTTCGAATATTACCATTTTTAGAAACATACTTAAAATCCATCACTTCAGTTGTTCCATACAAAATCTTATCTAATTTAATACGAGGAAGTTTTGAAATAGGAGCATCTAAATCAATATCATAATAATCAGCAACTGTTGATACTTCTGTAAATAAAGTATTCTGGTCTTCTGATAAAGTAAGAATTCCGCCTTCTCTTATCGACTTATTTTTATCAGGAATTAACAACTCTTCTGATATTTTCATTTTCATCCCTAAGCCATTACACTCAGGACAAGCTCCCCATGGAGAATTGAAAGAAAACATTCTTGTTTCCAATTGAGGCATCGAAAAATTACAATGTACACAAGCATAATTTTCACTCATTAATAATTCTTCGCCACCAATTATTTTTAATAAAACCATTCCGTTTGCTAAACCACAACTATTTTCAATCGATTCAAAAATTCGACTACGTTCATCACTACGAACAACAACTCTATCAACTACTACTTCTATAGTATCTTTTTTATTTTTTTCTAATTTAATTTCTGAAGCCAAATCAACAACTTCACCATTAACACGAACTCTTGTATAACCTTTTTGTCTTAAATCATCTAAAATTTGCATATGAGAGCCTTTTTCATCACGAACAACAGGAGCCATTATTTCTACTTTTGTTCCTTCTGGAAATCCCATGACTTTATTTGTCATTTCTTCAATACTCTGACTTTTAATCGGTTCATGATGATTAGGACAATAAGGAATACCAATTCTAGCAAATAACAATCTTAAATAATCATAAATTTCTGTTACTGTTCCGACAGTACTACGTGGATTATTATTGGTACTTTTTTGATCTATACTTATACTAGGACTTAATCCTTCAATACTATCAACATCTGGTTTACTAGAACCACCCAAAAATTGACGGGCATAAGCTGACAAACTTTCCACATATCTCCTTTGACCTTCAGCATATATAGTATCAAAAGCTAAACTACTTTTCCCCGAACCAGAAACTCCTGTCATAACAACCAAAGAATTTTTAGGAATCTCTAAATCAACATTTTGTAGATTATTTTCTCTTGCACCCTTAATTACTATTTTATCCATAAAAACACCTCTAATTTTTTCTATTATTGTAAAAATTACATTTTTGACATAATTTATTATTCTTTTTGTTGTTTAAAAAACCATTTTTTAAATCAATAAATTTTTTCGAATTTATTATATCATCTAAATTTTGTTTGTAAATATTTCCTAAATTGATCAAACCTTCGCTATCTAAACAGCACGGAATAACCGTACCATCAACTAAAATTCCAATATGACTTCGACATCCTAAACATGATCCATCTTCCGAAAAATAATCATTATTTAAATCAGGCCAAATAAATTCATTATCAAACTCTAAGAAAACATTATCACTTAATTTAATATTACTATCCTCTTTAATCAAAACATGGTATTTTTCTTCTAATTTACATATTATTTCTGTTCGAAAAGGGCTTTTAGCCCACAATCTATAAGAAATATACGTTCCTCTTTGGGCCATTATATCTGACACCTCAAACAAATCATTAAAATATTCATTTAAACTTTTTTCATTTTCTAAAGAAAAACCATGTAAAGATATATTTATTTGTCTTACATTCTTATTATCCATTATTTTCTTTATATAATACCCATTAGTCGTTAAATTTATTAAAAAACCTTCCTTACTTGCCTTATCAATCAATTCATTAATAAAAGGATGCAATAAAGGCTCACCCATCACATGAAAATACAAATATTTTGTATAACCTTTTAGTTTTTCTAATAACACCTCAAAATTATTTAAAGAAATAAATTCTTTTTGTCTTTTAGTTCCATGACAAAAACGACAATTAAGATTACATACATTAGTAATTTCTACATAAACTTTTTTAAACATAATAACACCTAAACGAAATTATAGCACACAAACATTTGTTTTACAAAAAAATATTCTCCATTTTGAGAATATTTTATAGACCTAATGTCTCATACTTCTTATTACCTAAAGCATCAACATTGTCATCGATTTTTTTAATTGCACTAACAATTTCATCGCTTGTCTTATTTGAAACAAAATCAAAAAAATCAAGTTCTTCTCCAATTGGCGAATCCATCGTATCTGTACTCGAATTTTTCAATGCTGGAATAGTTAGTGTTCTTTTTTGACTATTATGCATCTGATTAAATGTTTTTATAATACCATCAACTTCTAATCCCGTATAAGCTGCTTTTTCACCACTTAAAACTGCCATTGGAATATCTTTATTTTCAGCTCGTGCTTGATCCTCTTCCATTTTTAATAATTCAGCTATAGTATGTAAGCCAAATACCCCACATGCTTTTTGTTTATCATATTGTAAATAATCATTATACTTATCTAATTTAACATTATCTCCTCGCTCCAAATGTTTACTTATTAATTGATCAGCATTCAACAAATCAACTTTAATATTTTCCTTCATGTTTTTATATTTACCATCTTCCATCAAACAATAAAAAGATAAATAATCATCTATATAAGTATATAAAATTACATCATAAATAATTTTCCCATCAACAGATGTTGTAATGGTAGTCAATCCTTTTCTAATTGTATATCCCGCATAAATATATTTGGTTGGAAAATTTTTGAACAAATTATTAAATATTTTTACCACCTCCTACTTTTTTATTTTGAATATGATAAACAATTTTTAAAGATACCTTATTAGAAACAAAGCGATTAAAAAACAATCCTAATCGAACCATCACTCCTGGTACAATAAGTAGTTTACCTTTCAAACAATTATCAATCCCATACTTAGCTACATATTCACTAGATAATCCTTTTAAATTAAAAGAACCACCAGCAGTCTTATTAAAATTAGTATTTACTGGTCCTGGACATAAGCAACTTATTTTAACATTACTTTGGGTTCTTCTTAATTCTTCATACAAAGCCAAAGTCCACTTTGCTACATAATTCTTTGAAGCATAATAAGTATTTAATATTGGTCCACTTAGAAATCCTGCACTACTAGCAATATTCAAAATATGCCCTGAATCTCGTTCCATCATTTGGGATAAAAAAAGCTTTGTTAAAACATGAACTGCTTTAATATTCAAATCTATCATTTCTAATTCTCTATCTAAATCAGTCTCCCATGTATTTCCAAACAAGCCAAAACCAGCCCCATTTACAAGTAGGTCAATGTTTTGGTCTTTTACTTCGTCAAACAATTTATAACAATTTTCTGTTTTACTTAAATCATATGCCAAAACTTCTGTATTGGTTTTTATTTTATTAGCCACTTTCATTAGCTTATCTTTATCTCGGCTAACTAAAATTAAATCGTAGCCTAATTTTCCAAGATAATAAGCCATATCTCGACCTATACCACTACTAGCTCCCGTAATCAGCGCTTTCATATTATCACCCATTTCTATTTTACCAAAATTATCAAAAATATTATATTTTTTCAAAAAAAAAAAGAAAAATTTTCTTTTTTATAAGTTTTCAAGTAATGGTGGTAACATTTGTTTTTTACGTGATACAAATCCATCCATATAAACACTCTGATACACTTCTATACCATAAGAATCTTCCAAAATTTCTTTTGCTGTATCATTATAAAATAAATATGATCCATTTTTTATTATATCTGTAACAAACAATAACGCTATTTTATAACCACCCATAGTGCACATTTGATTAAGTGAATTAATTATTTCATCTTTTCTAGCATTTATTTCATCTAAATCCATTGTCATAACTTGACCAATGGCCATATTAGAATCACCTAATTTAAATGATTTTATATCAGAATTAATTATTTCTTCAACTGTCATTCCAGATACTGAAGATGCAGCTTTAAACATTTCATAACCATATTCATAAGGGTCAACCATTGCTATTTTGGCTAGTTTTTTACCAACTTCTATATCAAGGTCTGTCGTTGTTGGAGACTTAAACAGCAGCGTGTCTGATAATATAGCTGACAACATTATTCCTGCAATGTTTTTAGGTATTTTAACCCCAGCTTCCTGGAACATTTTATAAATTATTGTACAAGTACAACCAACTGGCATACTTCTAAAATTAATCGGAATAGAAGTTCCCATTGTCCCCAAATTATGATGATCAATAACTTCCATAATTAAAGCTTCATCAATTCCTTCAACACTTTGTGTTTGTTGATTATGATCAACTAAAATTACTGGTCTTTTTTGATAATTAGAAGAATCAATTAATTGAATCATCCCTAAACAAGTATTTTTCTTATCAACAATTGGATAATTAGTATGACCCAATTTATTACTTACTTCAACAAAATAATCACGATAATCATTAATACTAAAAGTTACTGGTGTTGGATTTATATTAATTAATTTAACATAATTACATAACTTAACCATATTAGAACACTTATAAGTCCCCATTGGTACAGATATAACATTTACTTTATTCTTACGCGCAATTTCTAAAAGCTCATCTGGTAAAGTTATATTGTTTACTAAAATCAATAATTTTATAGCTGAATTAACTGCAAATTCCATTATTTTATAACGATCACCAACTATTAAAATATCATCTCTAACTAAACTTATCCTACTAATAAACGTTTTACTTTTATATGTTGCTGCTAAAATATGTCCTTCTATTTCATCATCAAAACGTAAAATTTCTTGACCTTCTAAAGTATTTATAACATTATCATATGAAGTTTTAATATAGTTCATATCACCTTCTATTAAATACTTAGATATTTCTTTAACATTTACATAACCTGTTAATTTTTTTGTTTTATCAATCAAAGGTAAACCTGTAGCTTTATATTTTAATAATAAATGATATGTAGAAAAAATTGATTCATGTTCTTCAACCATTGCTTCTTTATTATAATGCATATTTCTAATTTGAACTTTTACATCATTTAAAAACTCTGGTTCTTTAACTTTAAAATAATCTAATACAAATTTACTTTCTTTATTAAGAGTCCCTAATACTCTTGGTTCTGTATCTCCACCTAATTTATTTTTTAAATAAGATAAACTAATACTGGCACATATAGAATCTGTATCTGGATTTTTATGTCCAAATATATACGTTGTTTCCATCTAACATCACTTCTCCCACTACTATTTCCATAGTATAACACAACTATTTTACAATTAAAATAATCTCTATATTAAATTTATAATTTATGAACTAAATCACGATCTACCCAAACAACAGGATCTTTTTTAAACCATTCAGGTAATTTTGTATAATCATCAATATCTGCATCTTCATAATTATCTAAATGAAATAAATTATAAGTATTATTCATTCCAACTAATCTATCCCAAATTTCATACCCTGCTTCTTTTAACGAATTATAAAAACAATTAATAATTTCTTTTTCATCTAAAGTTACAACTTGAGAATAAAACTTCTGTACTTCTAAACCTCCTGTTATTCTACCAAAATTATCCTTTACATAATCTTTTTCATAACATTTAGCAAACAAATATATATCGGGGCATTCCGTTTTCTCCCATTTCCTAAGAGAACATTTAACAACATAATCACCAATTCTAAAAGATCGTGTTGTACTTCCTCTACCTAAGTCCTGAACAAGATGACTACCTGTACTTTTTTCCATATAAGAAGATACATACTCTAAAAATTTATCACCAAGCCCGCACAAGAAAATATGATCTATCACTTCATCATCTATTTTAGCAAATTTTTCAATTTTACAAGCGAAATCATTTCTAATCTCTTCATCTATTACAAATTCTTTATTCTTATACAAACGATACTTATAATTTTTAGAAGTAACAAAAAATCTAGTTGCATCTTCCTCAATCAAAAAATCATAATTATCTCCTGGACCATAAATAGACATTGGTGTTCCATAGCCATTAAGTAAAGAAGCTAAAATATTTTTATCATAATTAGCAAAGATAAATTCTTTCAATGTATAAAACATTTTAACATCCATCATTTGACTCATCATAAAATATGCTAATTTACTAACTAAAGGTTCACTAATTTTATCTATTACTTTGCCATTCTCATCTACTTTAGTTAAATAATCAAGAACATTAGGATAATATTCAAAAAAACTATTATGAAAATTGTCTATTAATTCCAGCATAAAATAGCCTCTTATTTCCAAATTTTCATGATACAATACTTCTCTCAACCATGCCTCATCTGGAAAACAAATTCCATATCTTAAAACTGAGAAAGCCAAATCCGGTTTTTTTAAAATCAATTCTTCAAGATGTTCTTTAACATACTTAACCGACCATTCAGTACTTCCTAAAAAATTATGAAAAACACGATCATTAAGTAATATAGAATAATCCTTATCCAAATAACTTAAACAAAATTCTTTATATTCTTCCAAATCGTAAACTAAAAGAAAGGCTGCTTCTGGATAACTTTTTACTAAAGCATTAAAATACTGAAAAAGGTCCTGTTTATCCGTCAAACTTGCCTTAAAACTATTAATTGTATAAGTCATATCAAAGTTTGTAATATCTTTAAACATTGAAATACTGTTTCTTTTTAACTCATTTAATATACTTTCCAAAATAAGACGCCCCTTTTTAATGGTTAGCTATTATAACACTGACAGTTAATTTACGCAAACAAAAAGAAGGCCAAAGCCTTACTCTTTTCATTCACTTTTCAGTTCAAACAAAATATCACGAAGTTCCATAGCTCTTTCAAAATCTAGTGCTTTAGCGGCTTCTTTCATTTCTTTTTCTATCTTAGCAATAATTTCTTGTTGTTCTTTTTTAGAACGTTTAATATTTCCCTTATCTTTCTTAACATCTGTTATATCATTACTAACAACTTCTCTTATTTCTTTAATAATTGTATGTGGAACAATACCATGTTTTAAGTTATATTCTTCTTGAATTTTTCGTCTTCTCAAAGTTTCACTTATTGCTTCACTCATAGCTTCGCTCATATTGTCAGCATACATAATAACATGTCCATTTTCATTTCTTGCTGCACGCCCTATCGTTTGGATTAAGCTTCTCGTACTACGTAAAAAGCCTTGTTTATCAGCATCCATAATTGCTATTAAACTTACTTCTGGGATATCTATACCTTCACGTAACAAATTAATCCCAACTACACAATCATACTTACCCATACGCAATTCTTGAATTATCTTTAATCGTTCCAAAGTTTTAATTTCACTATGTAAATAAGCCACTTTAATCCCAACATCTTTTAAATAATTTGTTAATTCTTCAGCCATTCGAATTGTCAAAGTCGTAATTAAAACACATTCATTTTTTTCTTTACGTAAATTAATTTGTTCAATAATATCATCGATTTGTCCTTCTGTCCCCTTAACCTCAATAGTTGGATCAAGTAAACCAGTCGGCCTAATAATTTGCTCAACAAAATGTTGATTAACTTTTTCTAATTCATAATCACCTGGAGTCGCTGATATGTAAATTGCTTGATTTATTTTACTTTCAAATTCATCATATTTTAAAGGCCTATTATCTAAAGCACTTGGAAGACGAAAACCATAATCAACCAAAGTCTGCTTACGCATTCTATCGCCATTATACATTCCTCTTACTTGTGGTAAAGTCACATGTGATTCATCAACAACAAGTAAGAAGTCTTTAGGAAAGAAATCTATTAAACAAGAAGGTGTTTCCCCCTCTTCACGCAACGCTAAATGACGCGAATAATTTTCAACACCATTACAAAAACCTGTTTCTTTTAACATTTCCAAATCATAATTAGTTCTTTCTTTCAATCTTTGCTCTTCGAGTAATTTATTATTTTCGTGTAATACTTTTAAACGTTCTGCAAGCTCTTTCTCAATACGTTTAATAGCTTCTTGCATCTTTTTTGGACCCGTCACAAAGTGAGATGCCGGAAAAATACTTATTGTTTTTTTATTTTGAATAACTGTTCCAGTTAGTGGATCAAAAGTTACTATACGATCAACTTCATCTCCAAACAATTCAATTTTAATACCATTAGACTTCTCATTTACTGGTATTATATCTATACTATCGCCTCTAACTCTAAAAGTTCCACGATGGAAATCCAAGTCACTTCTTTCATATGTCATATCAACAAGTTTATTTATTATTTCATTTCTCTTTATTGTTTGACCAACCTCTACTGTTAGCATCATTTTTTCGTATTCTTCTTTTTCACCAATACCATAAATACAAGACACGGAAGCAACTACTATAACATCACGATTATTTATTAAAGCACTTGTTGCCCCATGACGAAGCTCATCTATCTCATCATTTATTGAAGCATCTTTTTCAATATAAGTATCACTTTGTGGAACATAAGCTTCTGGCTGATAATAATCATAATATGATACAAAGTACTCTACATGGTTATTAGGAAACAACTCTTTAAACTCTGAATAAAGTTGCCCTGCTAAAGTTTTGTTATGAGCCAATACTAATGTTGGTTTATTAACTTCGGCAATAACATTTGCTATCGTAAAAGTTTTACCTGTACCAGTTGCTCCTAATAAAACTTGTTCTTTCTTGCCATTTTTAATTCCTTCAACAAGTTCTTTAATTGCTTGTGGTTGGTCGCCTGATGGTTCGTACGGTGCGTGTAATTTAAACATAATTTTCTTCTCTCCTTTATAACTTTCTGTGACTTTTTTATAAGTTTTTAAAAGATAACTGTCAGCCAACTATTAGTCCCTAAATTCGTCCTTACGACTTATAATTTTATGGTTAAATTGATATTTTTTTCTTTTGGACGAATGAAAGTCACAAATTTTATTTTCTGGACTAAATAACACTAAATAACATTTAATGATGTTTTTGTTATATTATTTTATCATTTTTACCTTGAAAAAAGCAAGATAATCGCCAAAATACCCTGTTACTATTATCATCTATTTTTTAATTAAAATACTGTTAATTCATTTAACTATAATATTAATAACAATCGAGTTGAAGAAACAAACAATTTATTAAAACAATAAAAAGAATTGCTATTGATTACAAGAAATATGATCATTTTATTGCTCGTGTTTTCTTAATTAAGGGCATTATAAAAGAGTGATTTTCATCACTCTTCATTATAGATTCATTTATCAAATTTATTGTCTACCAACACTATTTGACAAAGAACCGATTAAAAGCTATTGTATTTGTTGCAAGTAAGAAGCATAGTACTACAAGTATTACTATTATTACTCCCATTAATATAATAATTCCTTTATTACTTTTCTTACTCATTTTAATAGCTTCCAATTTATGTTTTTACAATATAACTAAAGTTTTTTCGTTCCTTCATTACTAAGAAATGACAAATCATATCCCATAGTTTCTAAATTCGACAATTCTTCTTCAGTTATTAAAGAATTATCATATAGCAATTTAATTTCATTAGATGATAATTTTTCACTAAAATCACCTTTACTTATTTTGTCTAACTTTTCTTGAGCTATTTCTAAATGATACTCATTAATCTCATCAATATTTATATCATCAATACTACTATCAATTATTGATGTTATTGTTGCGTCAACTTCTGTATTAAACTTTTTCAAATTAGCTTCTTCCTGGTTTTGTAGATCAATCTTTTTTTGTAGATCAGCATCAATTGACTTAAATAATTTTTCAACTTTATAACTTAACTCAGCAACAGAATATTTTTCAACTAAATAATTATCAAATAATCTTAATATATTTCTTTTAATTTTATCCATATCCATTCCTGTAATTTTATCCATTCCTGCTAAAGATAATATATTTTGATAACGATTTAATTTATTCTTTATCCATAATGTTAAACCATTTATTTTATTAGAAATTTCAACAATATTATTACATATTTTAGTAACCATTATTATATCCATGCTATCATTAATTTCTATGCTTTTATTATTTATTTCCTCAACAATATTCTTTTTTATTTTTGGTTCTTTTTCTTTCAAAAAAGACAAATCCTCATCAAACATTATTTCTCCATCAATTTGATTACGAATTCTAATAATTTTATCTTTTAATGTATCAATCCCTCTTTTTTTTATTTGAAATTTCAAATCATTTATCTCTTCTAATGTTAAATTACAAAAATCATGATATGAAATTTCAGATTCTTTTAAAATATTTTTCTGAACAGTTATTATATAATTATATTTTTTTTTTAGAAACTCTTCTGTTTTTTCTCCTTTTTCTTGTTTTGGTGATATAATACTAGTATTTAAATCTTTATTCTTTACACTTATACCCTTTTTTCTAAATTTATCTAAAAAACCCATATTCTCCTCCAACCTTCTTAAATAAAATATATTCGTAAATTACTATATAAACTTTAATTAAAATAATTGTAATTCACTTCTTTCAAAATTGTATATCCATTTTGAATCTATGTCAAATTTTTAGACACATTTTCGTGGACAAATCACAACACAATATAATCACTGATTAAGCAAGAACCATATTTGAAACATAATTGTTATATTTTTGACTTGGCGTTTGATAATTAAATTTTGAATGAATCCTAATATTGTTATACCATGACTCGATAAATTCAAATATAGCCATCTTTGCTTCATTAAATGTTTCATAATTATTTACATTGACTTCTTCTTTTTTTTATATGACATTGAAACTTTCCATACTTGCATTATCATAAGGGCAACCTTTTTTACTATAAAAATGTTTAATGATATTATCACTAAGAACTTTTTCAAATTTGTTTGATGTATATTGGCTTCCACGATCAGAATGAAATATTGCATCTTTAGAAAGCATTCTGTTTCTTTTGTATAAATATAAGTGATATCTCCAACCCATTTTTGCCCAAGGTTATCTGCATTAAAATTTTGTCCTAATATGTTGGGATATTCTTTTGTATTATCTGTTTTAGAACTTCCAGCTTAATTATATTTCTTAACTGTTATACTCCTAAGTCCAAGTATTTTCATTCTTTTGACAACTCTTTTTTGACTTACTTTAATACCCTCATTATTTAATACTTTAGTTATTTTGGATGAACCATACCTACATTTTGATTCTTGATAGATTTTTAAGATTTTAATATTTAACTCCCTATTTCATTTTTTTTATCTTCAATTACATTATTTATTATACTATTACTTCCATTTTTACAAATATATCCAATATCACCATTATGAATTAAATATGTTTCACTATATATTGTAACAATATCATTATTATCTATAAAAATATGACTTTCATTACATTGACCATAAACAGGTCGATTGAATGATTCTTTCATAATTGCATCTCCTTGATATTTTTCATTATCATCAAAGTTTAAAGTGTCATAAACAAAATTTTGTTCTATATTTATATTTGTAAGACCTAAGCCGTCATAAAAAAACGGTTCTGAAATTTATTGTTCTTCCAGACTATTAAAAACTTTATCAGCCATATTAAGTACACCTGCACTTTGCCTAATAACAATACCTTAATAATTTTTTAATAATTCTTTCAAATTTATTTCTATAAAAAAATATTACAAATCACACTTTTAACAATTTTTTTAAAGTTTCTTCATCTTTCTCATCTAGTTCATTAATACTATCTACGTCAAATTCAGGTACTTTCAAATTAACTACTACATCAATGTAATTTTTCAAAATATCAAATAAGAAATCTTGATTAAAGCTCATTTCATTCATAATAGTCTGCATATCGTTACATGAATAAAATTTTAGTCTTTTTTGAAGTTCTTTATCATCTTCACTTTTTAAAATTTTACAAATCATCTTATAATCAGTTATCATTAATTCTTTATAAAAAGCTACTACTTCATCTTTTTTATCAATAATCACATATTTAAGATAACTTATAATTTCCCATATAACTTCATCATCAAAATCAATTTCCATGATTTTTTGCATATATAATTGTTGTCTTCTAAAATAAAAAACTATATTTTCTATATTTAATTCATCTTGTTTTTTTAATACATCATATTGATGCGGATTAAATATTCCCATCAAATATTCATTTTCTGATGAAGCTAAAGAATCCAAAACCATTTGTTTACCAAGTTTGTCCATATTATAAAAGCTATACGTTGCATTAAGCATGTACCCAAACAAATTAGGATTTGCACTAATTTCTGATAGAAGGTCATCCATATCTTCAAAATTATACAATTGAAAGAAAACATCCTTATCTACATCAGTTGCCAAATGAACTTTGGTTTTATAAGAATAAAATTTATAAGCATCTATAAAAAGTACACCAATAAACACATTTTTATATAAAGAATACTCATCTTTTATAACTGAACTAACATTATCAAACTTTTGATATAGTTCATCCATATAAAAACTTATAGCTTCCTTTACAGAATAACCATTTTTAACCTGTAAATCAGTAATCCTATCATCTACTTCTTTACGAACTAATTCATTATATTTATCCATAAAAATCCCCCTAATATTGATATATTCTACCATAATATAATAAATTTGTATTAAAATTATATCCTCATTCCATTAACGATAGACTTTTCCTCATCTACTACATCATCGAAATTCCATTTTTTTTCTAAAAAAGCTAAGATTTCTTTGGCTGTTTGAATTTCTTTTTTTACATTAAAAGACTGATAAAAATTAATAATTAATTCATTCAATTTCTGTTCATCTTCCAAAGATAGACTATTTTCCATCATAAAAAACTCATTTAATTTTTGTACAATCAAAGTAAAAAGTTTATGAATATTAAAATCAACAAACTTTCTATCTTCTAAATAATGCTGATATCTCTCCATAAAATCAAGTTCTACTATTTTATTATAACTTTCAATAACTTCCAAAATATTGTCAACACCAACTTGATCAAAAAAATTTTCTATCTTAAACTCATTATTTTTCTCTAAATCTCGTAAAGTTAAACCACAATTAGGAAATCTTCGCAATAAAAAATTATAAAAAATCATTAAATTATATGTATAATCTTTATTCATTTCATCATAATAGTCAGTAAAATGTCCACCACTTGGTGAAAATGTTCCACCATGACTTTTATCATATAATAAATTATTATCTCTAGCTATCTTCTTCAAACTATTTGTCATAATATCATTCATCTTAGAATCATATTCTATATACTTTCCACCAACTCTGAAAGACATCGCCCCTAACTGACTTAAAAGCATATTTATTGCTACTTGGGTTTCTCCCCTATATAAAATAACTTTTCTTTTCTTTAACTGTTCAGCAATCGTTCTATTTTTAATTACTTCTTTATATTTATCTTCATTTATTAAAATTATTGCTGACATTGAAATATTTAAGCCTTCATGCGATACATCCAAATATGCATCATGATACGAAATAGAATATCCATATCCAGAATTAATAAAATTTTCCATATTATCTAATATTATAAAGTTACGTTCTCCTGTAACAAAATTATAATCACCTGTATTTTCAAGTGGTGTATTAATTGTAAAATGTTTAGTAGAACGAAAATGACTAGGCAACGTAACCTTCCCAAGATTCTTAGGAATTCTACGTAATATCTCATTAAATTTTTCATTATCATACCCATAAAAATCATAACCAAATATATTATCAACATTTCCATAACGTTCTTCATATTCTTTTAAAGCTAATCTTTTACGAATCTCTTGTGATAAAGGGAGCATAACTTTTTCTAATTTAGTATTTTTTGATAACATTTCCCATTGCCAATTATTAGGCAGTTCATCATCTTCTCTAATCAGAAAAAAATTTGAAGTATTTCCATTACTGATAATTTGACTTTTTATAACTTGTAAATTATGTTTAAACTTAGCAATCATCTCTTCATCTTCTGTATCTATAATCTCATCAGATATATTAACAAGTTCCCCGTCCGGAAAATCAAATACTACATCATGTTTACTAAACACTTCTTCTTTTGCATTTAATTCTTCTATATATTCAACAAATGATTCTTTATTTTTTTTAAAAAATTTAAAAGGGTTCATAATATCACTTTCTCTTTTTATAATATCATAAGAAAACAAAAAAAGTTTAATAATAATAAACTATTAAACTTTTTGACACTATCTTTTTCTAGCTAATACAACTGTGTCACATGCTCCATCTAATGATGTAACAGAAATTTTAGAAGATTGTACCTCAAATGTATCAATTGAAAATTCTTGGTTTAATTTATTAAAAATTGTTGCATTAATAGCTTTTACAAATTCTTGTTTCTTTTTCAAACGTTCCAATGGATCTAACTCTCTTAAAAATTCTTTATTAACCAAAGCTGAAATATCAATAACACGTTCCATTTCTTTCTTAGACATTCCAAATACATAATCCATTACAAAAGTTCCACCGCTATTTAATTTTTTTTCATATATCAGCTTTAATTTTTCCACACATTCATTAAATTTTTCAGGATTACAATCATATTCATTTTGAAACATCGTAAACAAAATATTGGTAATATCTATATAATCAAATTTATCTTCTGAGCTCATCAAATATTCAATAGCATCAGTTAATTGAATTTGCAATTTTGCTTGAGCAATTTTATCTCTTAATGCATAATATTTACCTTTTTTGCTTAAATAAGGCAACGCATAACGAACAAAAAACAAATCATTTTGTTCTAAACCACCTTTTATATATGAGCTTTTAATATCTTCAATCGGATTAAGTTGTAAAAACTTTTCCCAAAAGTCTCTCTCGACTATTTTATCAGAGTCAAAATATTCTTTTACTTTATTAAAATTTTCTAAAGACAAAAAATTAATCCCATTACAATCCAATAAAAAATCTTCAAATTCACTATTAGACAATCCTTTAATTGCTGCTAATCTTAAATAATAGATTAATATTTGTAAATCGTTATTTTCTAAAGCTGTAATATCCTTAATCCCTTGTGATAATAATTGAAATGTTGTATCTCCTGCACCTAAAATAACACATGCACTCTTAGCTTTAGCCGGTACAGCTTGTGTTAAATAACGCTGATTTTGTGTTGTTGTAAAATAAGGCTTATAAAAACTATATTGTTCTTCGCCAGTTAAATCTGACAATATAACATTTTGTGCCTTTTCTAAATATTTAGCTTCTGGTGCATTTTTTTTCATTTTTATAATACCATTTGTAAAATTATTAGCTAAAAAATCAACCAAATCTTTTTCATAATTTTTACTAGTCATTAAAAATCCCCCTAAAATCGATATTATTTTAACAAAAAAGATTTTATATTACAATTTTTACTAAAAAAAATAGAAATCAATATTTCATTAATTTCTATTTTCATCATTAAACATTAATATTAATCGCAATAAATTAAGTAAAGAAGACAATACTGAAGCAACATAAGTCAATGCTGCCGCTGTTAAAACTTTCCTTGTTCCTTCTACTTCACCATCATCTAACAATTTTAATTTTTTCATTTGTTCAATAGCACGCTTACTAGCATCAAATTCTACTGGTAAAGTAACTAATTGAAAAATCAAACCAACCAAGACCATAACTATTGCTAACAATAACATATCAACAAATTGAAGTATCAAACTTACAAAAAATAAAATATAAGCTACATACGTTATAAAATTAACAATAGGACATAAAGCAGAACGAATTCTAAACCATGAATACCCTTCTTTGTCTTGGATTGCATGACCACATTCATGACTTGCTACTGCAGCGGCCGCAACTGTCTCTCCATGAAATACATCCGTTGATAATCTTACAACTTTTTGAGTTGGATCATAATGGTCTGTTAAATTACCTCTAACTTCTACAATATACATATCATTAAGACCATTTTCATCAAGTATTTTTCGAGCAACTTCAAAACCACTTAATTTTTTCTTATTTCTAATTCCTTTATACATCCCGTAAGTCGAACTAATATTTACTTGAGCAATCAAAGGAATTATTAATATTAGCAGATATAAAATAAAACTTTCCATTAATACCTCCTACAATATATTTTTTTCAACTAATTCTTTTCTTAATTCATCAGCTTTAGCAAATTCTTTATTGTTACGATATTCTAACCAATCTTTGTACAATTTCTTATCATCTTCAGATAATTTCACCAAATCATATTTCAAACCTAAAATGTAATTAATTAAATTAATTTTATCAAATACCTCAACAAAATCCATTTTATTTCTCAATCTATTATTTAAATCTTTTACTAATTCCAACAAATAGGTAATTAAATTAGAAGTGTTAAAGTCTTCATCCATTATTTCATTAATTTTTTCATCTTTCTTTGTTAAACCAACCTTAATATTATCAATTTGAATTACTAAATTAGCTTGTTTTAAAGCATTATATACTTTTTCATCTATTGTTTTAGTTTCTGCAAATAAAGTATCAGTAAAATCAAAAGGTAAACAATAACTTGTTTTCAATATTCCCAATCTTATTACATTAGAAGAATATTTATCTAGTAAATCTCTTACCAACATAAAATTGCCTAATGATTTACTCATTTTTACACCATCTACTAAAACATGACCATTATGCATCCAATAATTAGCTAATTTATGATTCCAAGCCGCTTTACTTTGAGCCATTTCATTTTCATGATGTGGAAATTTCAAATCTATTCCACCACCATGAATATCTATTTTACCGCCAAATATTTTATTAATCATTACTACACATTCAGTATGCCATCCTGGGCGACCTTTACCAAATGGAGAATCCCATGTAATTCCTTCATTTGTTTTTTTCCAAAGAACGAAATCATAGGGATTTTCTTTATTAGAATCTACATTTATTCTCTTTCCATAATCAAGATTATCAACAATTTGTTTACTTAATTCACCATAATCTTTTATCGAATCTATTCTAAAGAAAACGTCGTCTCCTTTTTGATAAGCATGACCAGATTCCAACAATAGTTCTATAAAAGCAATAATTTCATCCATTGTTTCTGTAACTTTAGGTCGATAATCAATATCTAAGCAATTCAAAGCTTTTACATCTTCCAAATAAATTTTTATAAACTTTTCAGTTAATTCTTTTTCACTTACACCTTGTTCAATTGCTGCTTTAATAATTTTATCGTCAACATCCGTAAAATTGCTTGCATACTTAACATCATAGCCTAAATACTTAAAATATCTATACACCATATCAAAAATAATAACTGGACACATGTTTCCTACATGAGCATAGCTATAAACAGTAGGGCCACAAACATACATATTTATTTTTCCATCATTTATCGTTTTAAATTCTTCTAACTTGCCAGTTAATGTATTATATATTTTCATTTTCACCATCTCCAATTATTATTCACAGATGAACATATTTTACCACAAATAATAAATAAAAAGAATACTAACCCTTATAAGTATTCTTAATCTCTTTGAAAATATCTTCTATATTATATTTTTCACTAATTAAAATATTATATACAATACTATCTGTATTTCTTAATATTTCTAATACATTATCCAAATCATTATTAGAACTATTTTTTAATTTTCTTAAATAAGGAGTATATAAAACATACTCTGTTTCTTTATAGCAACTACCTATTACTTTTTTTATTGTTCTCTTAAAAGTATCATAATTAATAGTTTTTAAATCATTGTTTTTTAAAAAAGCTAGAAAATAATGTTCCGTTCCTACATACGGATTACGCAACTCCTTCATTTCTTGTTCAGCTATCAAAAATAAATCTTCTTGCATTTTTATCACCTTACTAATAATATGCAAAAAAAAAGAAAAAATTACTTTTTCTTTTTACATAAAACACATTATTGAAAATATTAAAACAAATATTATTAATAACGCTAAAGCTAATTTCCAAATATACTTTAACCAGTCCTTAAATGGAATATCCAAATAAGTTAAAATCATCATCAACCAGAAACTAGTTGGTGAAATAATTAAGGCTAAAGAATATGCTGCACCCATTATCAAATTTGTAGCTACTAAATCACTAACAAAGGTTGTTGAAAGATGAGTTCCCAAAATATATGTTATAAACTCTGGATCAACACACATTACAGCAATAAAGAATCCTGCAATTAATACTCTAAACATATTAAACTTAGTACCTAATATATTAGTAGTTACTGTTACTTGCCATCCATAAGCATAACAAACCATAAATGATACAAATACTAAACCATAGATTAAAGCAACTTTAGATATTTTTTTCATACCATTACCAAATTCCGTAATAACTTCATCAAATTTTAGGCCATTCATTAAACCTATAATCAATGTTGCTATTATCAAAATAGCTGACATGTTTACTAAATCCCATTCACCAAAAGTAGTAACACTTCCTAAAATATTATAAACAAAAGGAACATCACCAGCTTTTATATTTTGAAGACCTTCAAGTGCATTCTTAAAGATATCAACACTATAACTTTCTTCCCAATTGATAAAAGCTAATAAAGCAATCACTATAACTACTACCATAACTATCATAGTAGGCCAAATTTTAGTTTTTCTATTTTTTTTCACTTTAGATTCATCTAAAGACTCAGTAGCAAACAAATCATTTTCAGCCATTTCTTTAGATAGATTGTTCATATGTAAAATTGCAAATAAATTATATAGAATATAAGCCGCTACAAATAGCGCTATCTTAAATCCTATTCCATCAGTTAATTTTACACTTAATGAGCTTGCTAAGCTTCCCATTCCTACAGTACCTAACGTTAATCCAACAGTACCTATGAATATACCACCTACTGCTGCATTTAATGCTGTAATTTTATCTTTACCACATCTTAAGAATACACTAATTATAAATGGTACAAACATTAATAGAACAAAAAAATCTCCACACAAAGACGTATAAAGTCCCATTAATAATGTTGTAATTAACATCACAATAGTTTCTTTGTTTTTAACAAAAGAAGCTGTTTTATCAAGAAGTTTTCTATAAGCTTTAGTTTTACTTAAAACACCATATAAGCCACCTACTACTAAGATATACATTATATTAGGCATTCTGTAGTAAAAGCTATAAAACAACAATGAAAAGAAATCAAAGATTCCCGCTCTTGTTATGCTACCTGCAGTATAAACTCCTGAATCACTATAAGATCCTCCTGCTACAAACCACGTCATGATAAGTGCAAATATTCCAATAAGAACAACTAGCTTTAACTTACCATTATTATTTTTTTCCATTTCTTACCTCCCATTAAATTATAACACAATTAACTACAATGTATTAAATAAAAAAAGAAGCTCTTAGCTTCTTTCCTTCATTGTTGGGAATAATAAAACATCTCTAATTGATTCTTGTTCTAAGAATAACATACATAGTCTATCAATACCATAGCCTATCCCACCTGCTGGTGGCATACCATATTCTAAGGCCTCAATAAAGTCCATATCAATATCATTAGCTTCATCATTACCTAAATTTTTTTCTTTTAATTGTTCTTCAAATCTTTCTAATTGATCAACTGGATCATTTAATTCTGTATATGCATTAGCAAACTCTTTACCAGCAATAAATAATTCAAAGCGATCAACAAATCTTGGATCTTCTGGATTTTTCTTAGTAAGTGGTGAAATCTCAATTGGATGACCATACAAGAAAGTTGGTTGAATTAATGTTTCTTCAACATATTTTTCAAAAAATAAATTAATAATATGTCCAACTGTTTTTTCGTGCTCTTGAACTTCAATACCATGTTCTTCAGCAAGACTCAATGCTTTTTCCAAACTCATTTCTTCTTTAAAATCAATACCTGTTTTTTCTTTAATAGCATCTACCATACTTACTCTTTTCCATGGTCCCTCTAGATTAATCTCATAACCACCAAAATTATAATCCATCTTCCCAATTACATCACGAGCAATCGTTTGATACATATTTTCTGTAAGATTCATCATACCTTCTAAATCACTATAAGCCAAGTAAGCTTCCATTAAGGTGAATTCCGGATTATGTTTAGGATCCATTCCTTCATTTCTAAATACACGGCCAATTTCATAAACAGCTTCCATACCACCAACTAACAATCTTTTCAAAGGTAATTCTAAAGCAATTCTTAAATACATATCTAAATCTTGTGTATTATGATGTGTAACAAAAGGTCTTGCAGATGCTCCTGTTAATAAAGTTGATAAAATAGGTGTTTCTACTTCTGTAAAGCCTTGATTATCCATAAAATTTTGAATACATCTAATAATTTTAGGTCTTAAGAAAGCAACCTTTTTTGAATCATCATTCATAATTAAATCTACATAACGTCTTCTATATCTTTCTTCAATATCTGTCAAACCATGGAATTTCTCTGGAAGCGGTCTTAACGCTTTAACTAAATGCGTATATTCAAGACATTTTATAGTTATTTCACCTGTCTTAGTCTTCATAATTTTTCCACGAACTCCAACAATATCACCTAAGTCAGCAGTTTTAAATAAATTATAGCTATCTTCGCCAACATCATTTATTGAAATATAAATTTGAATGTTACCTGTTTTATCTTTGATACTAAAAAATGATGCTTTTCCCATTTTTCTTATAAACATAATTCTACCAGCAACAGTGGCTTCGTCTGTCATATTTTCAAATTCATCATGAGGTATATCGGCATATTTTTCTTTTATCTCACTTGCCAATGCTGTTCTTTCAAACTTATGACCAAAAGGATCTAAACCTAAATCTTTGATTTTTTGAGCTTTTTCTCTTCTTACTAACTCTTGTTCTGTAAATTCTCTCATAATTTCTCTCCTTTTTACTTAATTAAGTATACCATTAATACTGGAAAAATCAATTTATTATTCTTCATGCAACACTAACGTTAATCTTTTATTTTCTTCTTTATTTTTTTCAATTGTAGCTATTTGTAAAGATATTTCTTTTATATCATTAACTAATGAATCTTCGCCATTATATTCGTCTATTACAATTTGAGGTACTTCTGTCAAAAAAGTTTCGTTTATTAAATACTGTTTTATATCTTCTTCCTCATACATCTTACACAATGGAAAAAAAGTACAAGCCACATCAGATGGTAATAACAACTTTATAGTACAATAACGATTTACCTTATCAGATTTTAGCAATGAATATGAGGTGTTTTTTAAAAAGTTTTCCAAACCATATTCACGAAGAGCAATAATATCATAATCTATATCACCATTACAAACTGTAATCTTATGAAAATACTTTGATCCTCTTCTAATCAAGCCATGTGCATTTGCCCCTTTTTCACCATATTCATTATCAATAAAAACAGCTTGTAATTCACGTAAATTAAAAGGATAAATCTGAGCATCTCCTGTTTTAACATTTTTTCTGTACATATGTGGATAATGTATTTCACAGCGTTTATCTGCTGATAATCTATATTGTGTAAAAACAACTGTTCCATCATATCCTTCTAAGTCATTTTCTTCATACTTATCATATAACAAAGTCATCTCAATATTATTATTTATATCGGTATAAACCGTAATATCATCACTATTATAAGAAATAAGATAATCATCTTTCAAAATACTATTTAAAGAATTATCATCATTTAAAGTAAATTCAACAAAATCTAAAGTTTGTCTATCTATAATATATGTACATTGATTACCATTTCTAATTATAAATCCCTTATTATCACCATCAACAGCATATAACATAATAGGATATCCATATCCATAAACATCTCTTATAAAACATAAAATACTTGGAACATTTTCTAGCGTTTCCATTCCAATTTCAATCAATTTTGTCAAATTACCACCTACTTATTTTCAAATTTTAATCTCATTGTATTTTTCAAATCTTTTATAGCATTTATTACTTCTTTATACTCTTCACATTCTTCATAATTTCCATTATAAAAATCAATCAAGTACTCTGGCACTTCCTCTTTGAAGCCCTTATCTTTAATCATTGTCTTCATTTCTAAAGCATCATATTGTTTACTAAAAGGATACAAAATAATAGGTTTACCATTTTTCAAAGTTCCTTTTACTTTATAATAACGACCAATTTCTTTTTCCTTGTTTAAAGAATACGAGCCATTTTTTAAAAATTCTGTCATACCATAATCTTTTATTGTCATTACATCATAAGCTAATAGTCCTTGTTCTGCTTTAACCAAAACATACTTTTTTAATTTTTTATTTTGCAAAAAAGCTAATGAATATGGTTCCTTCAATGAAGAAGTATATAGTCTATTATATGCTCCTCTATCATTCCATTCATATGCCATAACTAACTCTTCACCAGTTAAAGAATTAATTTGAATATATATTATACTTGAATCATAATCGTCGCCTACACTGTCTTCTTTTTTATAAAAATCTATCGTTTCATAAACCGGCGAATCCCAAGTCATCAAATGACCATCTTTTAAAGAAAAATTAAATTCATCTAAAGATGCATAATCTAAATTATAATTTTCATCCATTACTAAAATTCCATAATTTAAATATTCTCCATCATGATTAAATATAATGCAATACAAGCCATCACAATAAAGAATACGCTCTTTTTCTAAATAATTATATTTATAAAAATCACCACCAAGATTTCCAAAATTTTCTTTTATAATATCTACATAATTTTCACTATCTTTAATTTCATCTAAAGAACAAGCCTTTAATATCATTAACATCACCAACTCAGGAAATTATTATATATGTATTAGAACAATAAAACAATAAAAAAGTTAGTTAACAACTATTAACTAACTATTTTTTCTGTTTTGTCTAAATCTTTCATCAGGATCTAAAATTTTCTTTCTTAATCTTATTGCACTAGGAGTTACTTCAACATATTCATCATCTTGAATAAATTCTAATGCTTCTTCTAAACTAAATGTTTTTGGTCTAATCAAAGCAATTGCCTCATCTGAACCAGAAGCACGAGTATTAGTTAATTGTTTATTTTTACATGGATTAACATTTAAATCATTATCTCTATTATTAATACCAACAATCATTCCAACATAAACTTCTTCTGCAGGACCAACTATTAAAGTACCTCTATCTTGTAAATTAAATAATGAGAAGCCTAAAGTCTTACCATTTTCCATTGAAACTAACACACCATTTTTACGACCACTTATTTCTCCTACATAAGGCTTATATCCTTCAAAGGAACGAACCATTACACCTTCACCCTTAGTATTAGTAATGAAAGCACTTCTATAACCAATTAACCCTCTTGTTGGAGCACTAAATTCTAAATGAACATAATCATTTTCATCATTATTAACAACTTCTAACATTGCTTTACGTTCTTGTAAATCATTAATAATTGTTCCAGAATACGTAGAAGGACAATTTACAATGACTTTTTCAAATGGTTCACATTTCTTACCATCTATCTCTTTATACAGTACTTCAGGTTTAGAAACACTTAATTCGTAACCTTCTCTACGCATATTTTCTAGTAATATAGATAAATGTAATTCACCTCTACCAGAAACTTTATAACCATCACTATCAGGTAATTCAGCAACCTCTAAACCAACATTGGTTTCTAATTCTTTTTCTAATCTTTCTTTAATATGTCTACTAGTTAAGAATTTACTAGCTTTATCCTTTCCTGCAAATGGGCTAGAATTTACCAAGAAATCCATACTTAAAGTTGGCTTTTCTATAACAATAGGATCCATCGGATCTATATGATCTTTATCACAAATAGTATCACCTATTGAAATATCAGGACATCCAGCAAAAGTTACAATATCTCCGTAATAAGCAATATCTTTTTCAACTCTTTTGATACCTTCTTCAACATATAACTTAGATATTCTAAATGAAGATGTTGAACCATCATTTCTTGATAAAGCAACAGTTTGTCCATTTTTAATACATCCCCTAGTAACACGACCAATTCCTAGACGACCAATAAATGAATCATAATCTAAAGAACTTACTTGTAATTGTAAATAATCATTTTCATTACCTTCATAAGGTTTACATTGCTTCAACACAGTTTGTAATAAAGGTTCTATACTAGTACCTTTTTCATCTAAAGATAATTGAGCAATTCCATCTCTTGCAATACCATAAACAATAGGGAAATCTAGCTGTTCATCTGTGGCATTAAGTTCCATAAATAAATCAAAAGTCATATCAACAACTTCTTGTGGACGAGCATCTTTCTTATCAATTTTATTTATAAACAAAATTGGTCTTAAATTTTGCTCTAAAGCTTTTTTCAAAACAAATCTAGTTTGAGGCATTGGTCCCTCAGAAGCATCAACAAGTAAAACTACTGTGTCTACTGTTTTCATAATACGTTCAACTTCTGATGAAAAATCAGCATGTCCAGGTGTATCAACAATATTTATTTTATAATCTTTATATCTAATTGCACAGTTTTTTGAATATATAGTAATTCCACGTTCTCTTTCAATGTCATTGCTATCCATTACACAATCAGCAACTTCTTCATTAGCTCTAAAAACACCATTTTGTGATAAAAGAGCATCTACTAAAGTACTCTTACCAGCATCAACGTGTGCCACTACAGCTATATTTATTATTTTATCCATATAACTTTCCCCACTTCTCTACATAAAATTCAACAACAACAATATCATATTTTTTTAAATTATACAAGAAAAACTTCCAAATCAACAAAATTAAGCATTAAAAAACATCTTAACCAAAAGATGTTTTTAAAACTACAACTAGTTTTTTTTCTTGGGTAATTCAAATTCGTCAACATTATTTTTTGTACTAATTTTATTGGAAGAACTTTTAATACTTTGCTTAGTACTATTTTTTCTGACTTCATCTAAATCAGCATACCTATTATTAAACATATACATAAATAAATAAAAAGCAACCATTCCACACAATAAATTTAATAAAATATTATAAATACTAAAGAAAATTGATCCTAAATTTAAAAATGTTACAAAGAATTGATAAATAGCATCTCTTATAACACCAAATGGCAAATAAACTAAACAAGCTAAAATAACAAGCATAATAATTTCTGCAAAATTTGCAAAAAGGTCTTTAAAATCAAGTTTCATTAAATAATCTATATATTTTTTAGCATTTTTTAAAAATTCTTTTATCATTAAATCATTCCTTTCCTTATATTAATATACATTAAATCAACTTTGAGCCGGCATTTGGTTAACTGCTACACTTTGTTGATTTAATAATTTGTTAGTCATTGTGAATTTACAAAAAGTAGTCTTACCACTAATCTTCATTTCATCAACTATTGATATTCCATTTTCTTTAATTGGATGTGAGAAATATTTAACAACATTAACAAAATTATTATCTCTTAAAAGAATTACATCATTTACATCAATTATTAAATTAACATGTTCACTATTCACTATTTTAAATTCGCCACTCATACCTCTACTTTCTAATCCACTCATTTCTAATCCATATGGTGAGAAAATAACCGGTGTTCCTTTTTTTAATAAAACAAGACCTATCATATCAGTTTCTTTTTTCAAACTTGCTACTAAAGAATTTAAATCATTAGTTAAAGAATATATATATTTAGTTTCTAAAGATTGAAGATTTTCTAACTTAAAATACAAAGTAACATCACTATTTAAAATCATTCGTCCATCAATATTTAAAATACCGGATAAAAGATTAACAATACTTTGAACAAAAGTTTCAAAAGATGTAAAATTAATCCCATTAAAAACTCTACTTTTAATATTTAAATTTGCTGCTTCATCTAATCTCATCATCAAATTATCATAACACTCAGCTTTAATCTTAGTAAAATCTTCCTTATTATTTAAAATATTAATTATATTAACAATTGGAACATTATAAAATCCTGGTATTTCTAAAATATAATCAAATAATTTTTTTAATTTAGAATTATACAAAGTCATTACTGCTTGTTCATTAACTTGCAATTTTAAATATTGATTAGTCAAATCAGCAATTATTTTTTCCATCGGCCATCTTACTAATTCTTCAACAACATCTTCTTTTACACTATATTTTTGTGCTAAGATGTCATAATTATTATTTTGCGTCGCTTCTTTTAAATAATTACACGCACTTAAATAATCAATTTTATCGTAATAAGAATATTTACTTTTAATATTATTAACAACTGCATCCATATATTCTTGAGTTAAAACATTCGTATTTTCTTTACATTCGCGATTAATCTTCCTAAATTTACCGACTAAATCTACTCCAAAAAAATAATTTTTCTTTTTATTAATTTCTTTCATTAAATCCATTTTTTTATTAACAACAACCATTTCATTTTGAATACTATTTTCTTCTAATTGTGATTTAAAATAATAATCATTAAGTTCTAAGTTCATATTTAATTCCCAAACATCTTTAATGAAATCAACCGCTTCTTCTACAGGAGGATTAACACTTTTATATTGACTTAGACGATCTTTTGCAACAATTTCCATAGGTATACTTATTCCACAATTGTCTATACTAGTTGGTAATAACCTTAATGGTCTATCCAATTCTACCTTATTAAAAGTATCAACCTCTTTTTGTAAATTATAGTATCTTTGACGTAAATCATTACGTAGATTAGCCATCATACTAAAATAATCCATTTGACCTTTTTTAACAGAATCATAATAAGCTAGAAGATTTGATGATTCTAATAATATTCGACTCATTTCATCCATTTCTTTTTTTTGAGCTTCCATCGCATCGAATTGTTCTATATTAAACATTTCGCCTTTCATCATAATCTTTTCATTACGTAAATAAATTACTTTAGGATTAACTGTTTCATAATTTTCCAAAATCATACGGACATTATTAGCTTTGCCATTTTGTTTAAACCAATGCAATTCTTTTAAAAATTCATCCATTTCTTCTAAAGTACTAAAAAGAAATATTCTTTCTAAAATACCAAAATTATCATCAACAAAAGAATAGCATATTCCTATTGAATTATCTTTTTTATATAGAAAAGGATGTAAAGAAGTCGAATCATACCCGTACTTTTTCATAACATTTAATGCCGAATTAACATCAAACATAAAAAACACCCTCTCTATTTTATTCATAAACATTATATCACACAAAAAGAAACAAAAGACATTTTATTGATAATTAATAATGCCATGTTGTATAATAAAAAATAAGAAAAGAGGTAAAAAATGGAAATCAAAGTAAAATCATATTCATCGCAGTCATCATTAATTAGTTCAATTATCTTCTTTATAATTGGCGCAATATTATTCACAAATGCTGAAAAAGTTGTTTCAACAATGGCCTTTATAATTGGTATAATTTTAGCTACTATTGGGATTGTTGAATTTATAGTTTATTTAAAAAAAAGAAAAGATGGCGAAAATCAACCAATTGACTTAGGTCGTGGTATTGCTCTTATAGCTATATCATTAATTTTTATTTTTGCTTCTAATATTGTAGAACAAATAATAAGATTCATTATTGGGGCTTGGATTCTTTTTAGTGGTATTTCTCGTTTAATAAGTGTTCTAACTTTCTCAAATAAAAACACGAAATTTCTTCCTCTCCTTATTGTATCTTTGCTTTTAATAGGCATTGGAATTTATACAATAGTTGTTGGAGATGTCGTACTTTCAACAATTGGCATAATAATGATGATTTATGCTGCCATCGATATAATAGGTTATATTTTTTATACTAAAGATACTTTAGAAAAAGAAGAACCTGGAGCAACAACACTAATTATTCCAGAAAAAGATGATGAAGATAATAAAGAAGAAAAGAAAACTAAAAAAACTAAAAATGTAAAAGAAAAAAAGTCAAAAAATAAAGAAGAGTAACACCTTCTTTATTTTTTGCTCCAAACATAATCACTCATTAATTTATCTATATCATACCCTGATTTTTTTAAAATTATTGAAAGATCATTCATAGTGCTCTCTATTTTACCAATATAAACATCTAAATCCAAAATACTATCATCAGACACATCTTTACATTCTTTTAATTCACCAATCAATGAATCTTTAACAATACATTCATATTCTCTATTTTTATATCCACTAAAAGCATTAGCAGTTGTTTTAAATGTAAATTTATCAACACCATCAACATGATGTAAAACCAAAACATAATTATCTGATTTTTCCAAATATTCAAAACCTGTATCATATCTTGCAAAAGAATCATATACGATATCACCATCATACTTACACATTGCTCCATCATATTTCAAAAGTTCACATGAATAACCTTTTTCAACTAAGTAATCTCTTAAATATTTAAAATCAACGTTATCATCTTTTTGACTAAACATTTTTACAAAAGCAGAAATCGAAATAGTAATTACTAAAACTAATCCAACTATAATTGATACAATTTTCATAAATTTTAACCGACGTGCTCGTCCATACACTACTATCATCTCCTATTATAAATAATAGCATAAACACATAATAGTGTAAATTAATTAAATTTTAATATCTTCATTAATAAACACTTTATCGTCAATTAACAATTCATGAATTTCCTCTTCTTCATTATTTAAGAAAACTTGTTCAATTCGATCTACACGACATTTTTCTGAAAGCAAAATTGCCTTGATTTTATTTACAGCATTAATTACTTCATCATTAGTTACTACATAGTTATAATCCGTAACTTTATTTATTTCTTTATATGCTGTTTTAAATCTTTCTAATACTTTTTCTTTACTCTCTGTTCCTCGTCCTACTAAACGTTTTTTCAATTCTTTCATACTAGGTGGCATAATAAAAATACAAATTGCTTCAGGAACTAATTCTTTAACTTTTAAAGCTCCTTGAACTTCTATTTCTAAGATAACATCTATGCCCATACATAATTTTTCTTCGATATATTCTTTTGGTGTTCCATAATAGTTACCATTATAAATGGCATATTCCAATAATTCATTATTTTCAATTTTTTTAACAAATTCATCTTTTGTCAAAAAGTAATAAGTTTCTCCCGGAATATCACCTTTTCTAATAGGTCGAGATGTGCAAGAGATACTCAACCAAGCATTATTATTATTGTTCATAAATTCACTAATTACAGTTCCTTTACCACTTCCACTTGGTCCACTAATTACAATTAAAGAACCTCTTTCTTTTTGCTTTAAAATCGTACTCATATGTCCTCCTTTTTATTAGAACTATTATAATATAAATTATAAAAAAAACAATTATTCCTTAATGAATAATTATTTTTTTAAATCTCTAATAAAAACAAAAGCATTAATTATAAACAACAATCCAACCAAATACTTAAACCAAAAAGGATAATTTAAAAATAACACATAAATATTCTTAGTAACTAATTTTTCACCTAAAACATTAAAAAAAATAAAGAACAACAGATAAAACATAAAAATAATATCCATATATATACTATTTCTAATTTTTTTAAATAATGCAAACATAATAAATACTAAAGAAAATAAAGAGCCAGCATACAATAAATTTAAACTATAACTATTTACAAGTTTACTTCCATTTTTTAAAAAGAAGAAAACATATAAACCAAAGCTAATAAAACTTATTATAACATTTATTAAATTAATTTTTTTCATAATATTCACCACTTATTAAAAGTATTATAAAAGAAAAAAGATAGTATATCTACTATCTTTACAACTTATTTACTCATCATTTCACAAATCATATTAGTAAGCTCAGTCGGATTTTCAACACTTAATCCTTCTATTAAACGAGCTTGATTATATAAAATCTTGGTATAATTAGCTAAAATATCTTTATCATGTTTGTACAAATCTTTTAATTTAGTAGCTATAGGATGATCCTCATTAATTTCTAAGACAACTTCTGCCTTAACATCCTGACCATCACCCATAGAATTCAAAACTTTTTCCATTTCTAAAGAAATATTACCTTCCGTACTCAAACATACTGGATGTTTTTTTAATTTATTAGTGAATTTAATATTTTTAACTTCTGGCAAAGCTTCTTTCATAAAATCAAACATATCTTTAGCTTCATTATTAGCTTTTTCTAACTGTTCCTTTTCCTCTTCAGTATCTAATGAAACATCTTCATTACTTATATTAACAAATTTTTTATCATCATAACTCATCAATGCTTGAATAGTAAATTCATCAACATAATCACATAAATATAACACTTCATAATCACGTTCTTTAAATCTTTCAACTTGTGGTAACATATCTATCTTATCGATACTCTCTCCACAAACATAATAAATTTTATCCTGCTTATCAAGCATATTATCAACATATTCTTTTAAAGTTATTTTCTTCTTTTGTTTAGAGCTATAAAACAAAATTAAATCTTTTAACATATCATTATTCATTCCATAACTACTATATATACCATATTTTAATTGCATACCAAATGCACTAAAGAACTTTTCATAACTTTCGCGATCATTTTCTAACATTTCTAACAAAGTATTTTTAATTTTCTTTTCAATATTCTTAGATATTAATTTTAATTGTCTATTTTGTTGCAAAATTTCACGTGATAAGTTCAAAGATATATCTTCACTATCGACTAAACCTTTAACAAAACTGAAATAATCGGGTAATAAATCAGCACATTTATCCATTATCAAAACACCATTAGAATATAGTTGCAAACCTTTTTCATATTCTTTCGTATAATAATCATATGGTGCATGGCTAGGAATAAATAATAATGAATCATAACTTATTTGACCTTCAGCTTTACTATGAACTACTTTTAAAGGCTTTTCATAATCTAAAAACTTATCTGAATAAAATGAGTTATATTCTTCTTCACTAACTTCTGTATCACTTTTTTTCCAAATTGGAACCATGCTATTTAAAGTTTTCTCGGTTGTAACTTCTTCATATTCATCTTTACTACCTTCTTTTAATTCTTTTGTAGTAACGTTCATCTTTATTGGATACTTAATATAGTCAGAATATTTTTTGACAATACCTTCTATTCTTCTTGTTTCCAAATATTCATCAAATGATTCTGTTTCCGTATTATCTTTTAAAGTTAATGTAATAATAGTTCCAACATTTTCTTTTTCTGCTTTTTCAATACTATAACCATCAGCACCGTCGCTTATCCATTCATAGGCTTCATCACTACCATATGCCTTTGACAGTACACTAATCTCTTTAGCAACCATAAATGCTGAATAGAAACCAACACCAAATTGACCAATTATACTAATATCCTTTTGCTTTTCATTTATTTCTTTAAATAAAGATGAACCACTTTTTGCAATAACACCTAAGTTTTCATCAAGTTCATCATGTGTCATTCCAATACCATTATCTATTATTTTTATTGTTCTATTTTCTTTATCCAATTCAATTTTAATTTCAAAGTCATCTTTATTTAATTCTATTTTGCGATCTGTAAGAGATTTATAATACAACTTATCAATAGCATCACTTGCATTAGATAATAATTCGCGTAAAAAAATATCTCTATTTGTATAAACTGAATTAATCATCAAATCTAGTATTTTTTTTGACTCAGTTTTAAATTGTTTTTTCTTCATAAATTCATCTCTTCCTTTGCTTTTTCTAAGTCTAAAACAAGCATAACACCACCCATTAGCACTGTCAAGTAGCAAGTGCTAGTTTTCATCAAATTATCACAATACCAAAATTTGACGAATATTTTTTTATAATATATAATCACATAGCGAGGTGAAGTAGATGAAAAACGGCCAAATAAACTATATTTACAAAATGAAAATAGCACAAAATGAATTTACTTATATCTATTCTGTTCATCCATCAGAAAATAGTTTAAGATATAAATACTATATTTTATGCAAAGATAATAAAAGAAATCCAACAATTATTTCACTAACTAATGGTATCGATTTTATAAAAAAATATAATAAAAAACTTGTTAGAATTAAACCATCTACAGACAATCAAGATTACATCTTGTTTATAAATTTAAAAGAACAAGCTGAAGAAAGATACTATTTACAAAATTCAATAGATAAAGGAGAAACAATAAATAAAAAAAGTTCCTCTCCTCATCTATAAAAAATAGATTTAGTTAAATAGATATATAATCAAACTATATCACTTACCTAAATCTATTTTTTTATACCGTTGCTTATTTCATCATAATCAAAGTCTTCTTCAACATTTTCTATGTCTTTAATACTTAATTTATCTTTCATACGTTTACTAACAATTATATAAGAATCAATAATACTTAAAACATCTGCTACTTGAAAAGTATTATTTTTTAAATCATACAAGAAATCGTAATCTCCCTTTCCATCATCGCCGATAATATTAAATATTAAAGAATAACTGCCATCAGTTTTACTTTTTAAAGGATACAAATTTATACGATTCATAATAGGACTATAATCAGAATTATAGTTTTTTATATTTGAACTATTTTCAACTGTTAATTCAGGAAACATTAAATTTAAAATTTCTTTTATTATAACTATTTGTTCACTATATTCCATCTTATTAAAATCCTTTATTCCATCATTACATTCAAAAAAGCGATTAAATAAAACTTTAAATTTATTAGCTACATAATAGTTACTAATATTGCCTTCTGTAGTAACATTATTTTCTAATACATGTGATTCTGGAATAAAATGATATGCTAATTTACTCAATAAATTTCGAAAATTTCCGTTTTTACCACATGATCGAATACAATTAACAATCGCATTTGTTTTATCAAGTAAAGTCAAAATATTATAATAATCGTAATCATTATTACCAACATTAAAATCTTTTTTCAATTTGCGTGACCACTTATTATACTTGAATGACATTACATCTATACTTTCATATAGCCTAGTATCACCTTTTGCTAAATAATCATAAATATAGGTTTGAACTTGTACACATAAAGAAAATATCCACGAATCAAAATTCCAGTTTGCATTATCAAGAGGTGGTAAAACATTGAAATCATCGCCCGTTATTGTATTTATTTTTAACAAAACCTTTTTGCATAAAATTTTAAGCCATATTTCCCAATCATCACTTGTTAACGACATAAAATCAGTATCATATAAAGATATTTTATTACCATTACTACCAACAAATTCAACCAATTCTTTATAAAATGATGTATTATATTCTTCCAACTCATAATAAAGTTTATTAGCTTTTAAAGCATCCCTTATCATAAAAAATGATGCATCATCATATTGTAATTTTTTTTCATTAATAGCTTGTGAATCATCATTATAGGAATAATAATTTTTTACATATCCTATATTAATATCTACATCCTTTAATTTTTTTGGAGGAATAACCGTATGTTTTATTTCCTCCCCCTCATAAACTTGTTGTTCGTCACCATTTGGTAAAGTCTTTACATATGGTATATTAACCCCAAAATGTTTGGTAGCCATTCCCATTTGAATATATGGCAAATCAGAAGACAAAGTGCAAAAATAAACATTCTCTTCATCATAAACCGCTAACATCCAATGATTGACCGTTAAAACCTTATCACCATTTTTATACTCCGTAATGTTATTAACAGATTTAACCAATTTACTTTTTATACCCAGTCTATCATATATTTTTTTCAATATTAAAGCTGATGATTTACAAATAACTTTTGTACTTTCCACAAGTTTATCATCGTTATAAATGTCTGCCAAATCTTTTAACGATAAGTTATCATCATCAAGTTTACCATCCATAGAAAAGAAAAAATCTGTATTTTTAGATAAATATTTACCTGTTTCTAAATAAACAAATCTAATTTTTTCTAAAGTCGTCCACTCACTCTTTACTGAAGACACAACTTTTTCGATTAATTCATTAACGTTCATAACTATCACCACAATATAAGTATAACAAAAAAAGAGATAATTTTATCTCTTAAAATGCGATACTAAATAAATCTTTTAAATCTTCCAAACTAACATTACGTGGATTTCCACCTGTACAAGGATCTTCCAAAGCTTTTTGAGCTAATAATGGAATATCTTTTTCTTTTCCACCAACTTCACTTATATGTTGAGGAATATTTAATCTTATAGCTAAATTTCTTATTGCTTCAACAACTTTTTTTACTACTTGTTCGTCATTTAAACCTTGCATGTCTAAACCAAAAGCTTCTCCCATATCTCTAAAACGATCTGGACAAACTTTTCCATTCCATTCCATTACATAAGGTAATAGAAGAGCATTAGCAACACCATGAGGAGTATCATATAGAGCCCCTAGTTGATGAGCCATTGAATGAACAATACCCAAACCAACATTGCTAAACCCCATTCCAGCAACATATTGTGCTAAAGCCATTTGTTCGATTGCTTTTTGATTTTTATTAACTGCTTTCTCTAAATTTTCATAAATTATTTTCATTGCTTTTAAATGAAACATATCTGTCATTTCCCAATGAGCTTTTGTTATATAACCTTCCATAGCATGAGTTAATGCATCAAGTCCTGTTGCAGCAGCCAATGAAGCTGGCATACCAGACATTAACTCTGAATCAATAATAGATAAAATAGGAATGTCATTAGGATCTACACAAACTAATTTAACCAAAGCATCTTCATCTGTAATTACATAGTTAATTGTAACTTCAGCCGCTGTTCCTGCAGTTGTCGGTAAGGCGATAATAGGCAATGATTTATTTTTTGTATCAGCAACACCAACCAACGATTTAACATCTTTAAATTCGGGATTATTATAAATAATACCTATAGCTTTAGCTGTATCAATAACAGATCCACCACCAACTGCAATAATGTAATCACAATGATACTTTTTACATACCCTTAAACCTTTTTTAACATTAGTTATAGTTGGATTTGGTTTAATATCATCATATATTATATATTCAATATCTTCTTTATCTAATAAATCTATCACTTTCTTAGCAATTCCAACAGATAGCAACATCTGATCTGTAACAAATAAAGCTTTTTTAAATTTTCTTTTTTTTATTTCTTCTGGCAAAACCTCACGTGCTCCCCAGCCAAAATATGATGTTTCATTTAAAACAATTCTATTAGCCATTATACTACCTCCTATTATTCACCATTATTATAACACAAAAATTATCTTTTAATTTACATTTTTTTACTACTATACACTTCTTTTCTTAATAAACAAGATGTTGAATAAAGATAACTACTATATTATAATATAGGCAGTAAAAGGTGATTAGATGGAAAAGGTAGATAAAAGAATAATAAAAACGAAAAACAAATTGACAAATTCACTTCTTGAGCTTATTGCAATCAAAGAAATAAAAAACATTACTGTTATTGAATTATGTCAAAAAGCACAAATTAATCGTACTACATTCTATAAATACTACAAAGATATCGATGATTTTGTTGCCAAAATCGAAATGCAATTAATAGATGAACTTAAAGAAAGTATTCAAGATATCAAAAGAAACTATTTAATAAGTTATATTAATAAAATAATTGAATCAATTCAAAGCCAAAAAAACATTTATGAAAAACTGATAAGCGATAATGGCGATAAACTTTTTTTAAAAAAAATACTATTTTTAGTTCATGATCAAAGTATAAATGAATGGCAAAGAATCTTAAAAAAAGCTAATGCCAATGATTTAGAAAACATTTACAGATTTATTGTCGATGGAAGTATTGGAATTATTGAAAATTGGACTAGAAATGATTTTCAAGAAAATCCAACCAATATTACAAATTTTATTAATAAATTATGTATGAGTGGCTTAAGTAGCTTCATTTAAAAAGAAATGATCTTTATTCAATAATCATTTCTTTTTTTATTTCATTTTCATTATCAGTATCATAATATACTAAAATCAATTTATTATTTTTTACATATAAACGATAATCACTTTGCTTTATCATCATCAACGAATACGACACATCATCACTATCTAAGTTAGTAGAAATCTTTTCAAAAAAACTATTTTCATCATAATTAAAAGATTCTAATAATTTTTCTTTTGGAAGCAGAGCACCAGTTTCTTTACTAAAAACATATGTTTCCACACTATCATTCAGATAACTATCATTTAAATAATACTTTTTAGTCTGAACCAAAGAAACATATTTGTCAGATTCAAAAGATTCAAACATTAGAATATTACCAGACTGTACCTTATCATTTTCTATTTTTAAAGCACGATAATTTTTATTGACTACACTCTTCAACTCTAAGTTAACACTATTACTTTCTTCAGTAGTAAAATTAACAATCGGGTATTGTATAACATACTTATCACCATTATTTAACAATAATGTCTTTACTTCGTCAAAATAAATATAATCCTTATTTTGATCTTTTTTTTCAATTTTAGTGCTATTTTCAACATTATGTTGATTATTTTCTTTTTTACTACAACCACTTAAAATAAACAAACAAAATACTAAAAAGAAAAACATTTTTTTTCGCATAGTATCACCATTCAAATTATAACATAAAAAAATAACAGTATTAACTGCTATTATTTATTTTTTTTCTTTAAATCTTTACTAACAAATTTGGTTTTTACACCTCTAACATATCCAAATTGTTTCTTTACACCTTCTGGCAAATTAGCTTTAATAACTCTCATCCTAGCACCTCCTCATTTACAACTAAACAATTATATCATGTATTATACAAAAAATACAGGAAATTTCAAGTTAAACCTATTATTTTCAAAAAAAGTATTGAAAAAGAAAAAAAAGTAAAAATCATCATCAAAACAATAAAATCCGAAAAAAAATGTTGTCTTTTTTTAAAAAAATCTTTAAGCATAAAACAATAAATTATCAAAAACATTAGCAATGTTAATATTGCAAAAAATGTAGATATTTTTTTTAAAGCAAAAGGCATAAATATTAATAAAATCAAATCTAAAATAATAGAGAAAACATAAAATTTCCCAAATAATGATTTTACTTCTACAGGAATTTCTTTTTTGATCTTTTTATCTACCTTTTTCTTCTTCATAAGCTTTCCTTACTGCTTGAGCTAATTGATCTGCACAAGAAGTATCTCTAAAACCACAAATATTTCCTTTAAGTTTTTCTTCTATTTCAGAAACCGTCATACCATCAACTAATTTAGATATAGCTTTCAAATTGCCATTACATCCACCTTCAAAAGAGATATTGGTAATTACATCATCATTTATATCAAAAGTTATTGTTCTTGAACAAGTTCCCTTCGTTTTATACACATATTCCATAAAAATCACCTTCAAAATTATAACACAAAAATTTTATAACGTCATTTTCTTCATTCATCGCAAGGTTTTAACAAATTCAAATAATTCTTTTCCTTTACCAAAGTCACGATCAAAACTATAATCTATAATTTTTTTTGCTTGTAATTTTTTCAAATTATCATCTGCATTTTTATCTTTTGAGACAAATACAGTTATTCCACCTATTGATTTAACAAATGAAAATGCTTTTTCATCAGTTAAACCATCTCCAAAATAAATTACTTTATCTTCTTTATTTTTTCTTAAAATTTCTTTAATGGCCAAAACTTTATTATCATCACTCATTAAAAAATCCAAATTTTCAAATAAGCCATTTTTTTCATTAAAAGTTGTTCCATAAACTCCTTCTAAATATGGAAAAATTTTAGTCTCTTCAACATAGTCTTTGATTCCACATGTCACAACATAATGTTTTAAATAACTATTATTCTTTTGAAGAAACGAAAAATATTCCAAAACACCTTCGTTAAAAACAACTTCTTTTGCCCCTAAGCAAACATTACTTCTATTAAAATTAATATTACTTTTACTTAAAATATCTCTATATGTATCATAATAAACTTCATATAATGACTTATTCGTTAATAAAACATTTTTTTTAACTAAACTCATTAATTTTTCTTCATCATAACCAGCTTTAACTAAAATATCATATTGAGGCATCGAATAAGGTGTTAATGTTCCGTCAAAATCATAAATTAATATCATTCAATCACTTCCTTTAATCAACAATTACTTTACCATCTAAATTACATATATAAACTTCTGGCAAGATATCTTTTATTTCTTTCAAAATCTCATTATCGTTTTCATACTTTTTCCCAACTAATATCCCTTCAATCAAATTTGCTGGTATACCAAACAATATAGCACTTTCTCTATCAGTAAAGAAATCATCTTTATTCTTTCTATCAATTACAAACTTAGCATAATACTTATCATTTACAAAAGATTCTACATCTTCGTCATTTACATTTTCTTCTTGTAATATATCTCCATGTAATAACCTCTTTGTATATTCATTATTTCCATTAAATATAATTCCTAATTGAACGTCGTCTTGATTTAAACTTGGCATAAATCTTGCTTCTTTAGTTTGCTCCACTAACCACATATGACATTTATATCTTTTGGATATTTCGTTTATATCAGCCATTTTATCATATGGAATTACCATTGTTTTATTACTTTCTTTATTTGTTACCTCATCTAAAACTCCACAATACATAATTGTTCCTCCAGAATAAAAATTTATATAGTTTCTCAATAAACAATCATTTTGTAAATTCCATACCCCAACAGAACTAGGATATTTAGATATTCTTCCATCAATAAACCAACTAGATATCAAACCACTATCTACAATTTTCTTCAACCCATCAAAATTTTTATAAGTTCCATGCAATAAGGTTCCTTTCGATAAATAAACATCATCTCCTATTTTATAAGGATGTTTTGGTAAAACATATTTCGTTGCTTCATAATAACTATCTATTTGCCTCAACATTATTTCTCTCGCATTTTTATATAGTTTATTTTTAGTACTTTCTATATAATCATTTTTATTCATAAAAATTAATCTCCATTCTAGACGCTCATATATTTTTATATTAAACGGGGTTAGAAGAAAATTCAATATCTTATTTATAAAGCCATTTGTTTATAATATGATATAATTATTTAATAATAGGAGGTTTAAAATATGAAAAATGATATTGTAGATGCAACAGTTGAAATTCCTTTTAGAAGTAGAAACAAATATGAAATAGATAAAAAAACAGGAAAAATAAGATTAGATCGCGTACTATATTCTGCTATGGGTTACCCTACTGAATACGGTACAATTGAAAATACATTAGCACCAGATGGTGATCCACTCGATATATTAATTTTAACTACAGAACCAACATATCCAGGCTGCATAATACCAGCACGTATAGTTGGATATTTAAAAATGATCGATAATGGTAAAGAAGATTTTAAATTAATATCAGTAGTTGACTGTGATCCAAGATTTAATGAAATAAAAGATATTACAGATATTTCAAAGTTCACTTTAAAAGAAATTAAAAATTTTTTTGAAAACTATAAAAAATTGCAAAATATCGAAGTAAAAGTTGGTAACTATCATAACAAAGAAGAAGCCTTAATTTTATTAGAAAAATGCCGTCAAAATTATTTAACTAAATAATATATTAGAAAGCTATTTATGAACTGCTATCAAAAACAGAACCATACTTAGCTTTTTTTATAAAAGAAGAACTATATAAATCATTTAATATCCCATTAACAAGAGTTTATAGAAGAATTACAAAATTTACTTTTACATCTTTTTTATATCATTATCATATTTTTTCTTTAATACTTTAATTAAATTATTTGTAACTACTTCATATTCCCCCAATTGTCTATATTGATAATTTATTTGTTTAAAATTATTTAAATTTACTGGTTTAAACACTATTCTAGATAAATCCTTATAAGATAATCCTTTAAACAGCATAGTTTTAAAATGATTTAAACATATTAATTTATAATCATTATAGTACTCATCATCTAATATAACATAATTTACCAATTCATTATTTTTCAAGTAATCAACTATACCTAATAAACGTGATGATAACTTTATATCTCCTAAATACCCTTCAAAATTTGGATCTATAAAATCAATATCATATATACATAACTCCTCAAATTGAGATTTCAATTCTTTTCTCCTAGCTTCTGTTCCGTTCCTTTGCCAAGAACTTATCATAACAACTTTAGCATTATACATTTGAATTAATAAATTTAGAACTTTTACACTTTCTGATAAAAATACAGAACCATTATCATTTAAAACTCCATCTATATCCAGAAATATTATATTTCTCATAAATCCCCCTAAAAATAAAGACTTGATATTTTTATATCAAGTCTCACATAACGAACACTTTAGTTCGACTAATTCTTAATGGCAGGGGTAGCAGGAGTCGAACCCACATCAGCGGTTTTGGAGACCGACGTTCTACCATTGAACTATACCCCTAAGCAACAACAATCCCATTATAACATATTTTTCCTATAAGTAAAGTTTTTTACTAAATGTTTTTGAACCAAAGAATACAAAACACATAAAATATATTAGGTGAAAATATGATAATAAAATACAATTCTAAAGAACTAGATTTACTAGCTCGTATCATGCGTGCAGAAGCACTAAATGAAGGAAATCTCGGAATGTTAATGGTTGGTAACGTTGTTGTAAATCGTGCTATTGCTAATTGTTTAACTTTCAAAAATATTAGAACTCTTACTGAAGCTATCTATCAGCCAAACCAATTTGTTGGAACTAAAAGTTCTCTTTTTCAATCTTCATCTACAACAACAGAAAAAAATTTAGCTAAAAGAGTCATAAATGGTGAATATTATCATCCAGCAACCAATGCTCTTTGGTTTTATGCCCCTGCATCTAATACTAATTGTAAAGAAAAATGGTATGATCAAAACTTTGCTGGGCGATATAAAAATCACTGTTTTTACAAGCCAGAATCTGGAGTATGTCAAGAAATATATTAAAAAATACTAAATAACTTTTCAATTATTTAGTATTTTTTTTATACCTAAACAAAGTCGAAGGTCTATGCCCTGCACCCGTTTGAACATATTCTGTTTTTTCTACTTTATCTGCAATGATTCTTCTAAAAGCTGGATCTAACAACTTCTTATTCAAAATAACCTCATAAACTTGTTGTAAATCACCTAAAGCAAATAATTCTGGCATCAAATTAAAAGCTATATCTGTATAACTAATTTTATTTCGTAATCTTTCAATTCCTGACCAAATAACTAAAGGGTGATCAAAAGCTATCTTTTCATTTTCTTCTACTTCAAATTTATATCTATCACTAGTCTTTTCTTTCAATATTTTTTTTATTTTAAATTTCAAATTTTCATTACCATTATCTAAAACAACTATCACATTATCTTCTTCTTCAAAATAATTTACATTAAACCATGAAGCATTGCTACTTAATTTATCATTTAACTTGTTTTTATCAATTAATGCCATATAAGATGTTGATACTACTCGCATTCGTGGATCACGATTTACTGCACCAAAAGTATACAATTGTTCCAAATAAACATCATGTATATTAGTTTCTCTAGACAAAATTCTTTTTGGACAATCTTCCAAATCTTCATTAATATCCAAAAAACCTCCAGGCAAACACCATTTATCTTTAAAAGGATAATCATCTCTTTTAACTAATAAAACACTCATATACTTTTTATTAGACTTTCGATAATTACTTTGAACCTCGTCGCTTATACTAAAAATTAAAATATCTGTTGTCATCGAAAGTCTATCAAATTTATTTGGATCATAAGCTTCTAAAAACTCTTTCTCACTTTTATACAACATTAATAACACCTCGGCTTCATTATATCATGAAAGATTTTTAACTTAAAGAAACTATACATATTTAAGACAATAAATTATAAAAATACTAACAAAATTCATGATATACTAAAAATAGAAAAGATGATTTTATGAAAATAGGAATAGATATAGATGATACTCTAACTAACACTAAAGAAAAGCAAATTATACACTGGAAAGAATATCTAAAAAAGTATCCACAAAATAAATATACTGAAAAATTGCCAAGTAATATTAATACTTTTGGAGATCCTTACATTAATAAATTTTGGGACGAATATCGTGAAGAATTATCTTTTAATACCACTTTCAAAAAAGATGCTTCAAAAATTCTTCATACCTTAAAAAGTGATGGTCATACTCTTTGTATTATAACATCACGCCCCGATGAAAAATATAAAGATTTAAAGCTAAGATTAACAAAGTGGTTTAAAGAAAACAATATTCCTATCACTATCTTTTATACAAATATTAAAGAAAAGGCCTTATTTGCTAAAAATAATAATATAGATTTAATTATTGATGATGATCTAATTCAATGTCAAAATGCTCTTAAACTAAATTTAAAAGCCATTTTATTCAATAAAGTCTCTGATTTCAATGGACCTCAAGCAACAACATGGCAAGAAGTTTATGAAATCATCAATCATTAGCTAATACTTTATTATTAACTACTTTTATAAAATGAAAATCATTCATTCTTAAACATTTTATTTTTTTATCAGTTATTTTTGTTTCGATTTTTATAACATTATCTAAAAACTTATTTACACCATCTATTTGAATAAATAAATCAGTATTCTTTTTATTAGGCACTAAAGTTATTACTTTATTACTCGGTACAATAACACTATTAACCAAAGTTCTAAAAGCTTTATTATTTAAAGGCGCTATCGGCGTAATAGATAAAGTTTTTAAAGTATTATAAATAATACTACCACCAAAACTCATATTATACGCTGTACTACCAGTACTAGTACTAATTAACAAGCCATCTCCTGTAAAATTTTCTAATAACTCATTATCAACTAATACAGGAACCTTCAAAGTATTAAACTCTTTATTTCTAACAACAATTTCATTTAAACTATCAAAATAGTAAATTTCATCTTCTGTAATAATTTTAGTTTCTTGAATTGCTAACTCTTCTATTTTATATTTATCAGAATTTAATCTTTTTACAAAATCAATACATTCACTAATATTTATTTCTTGTAAAAAGCCAAGCGTTCCACTATTAACTCCAATGTAATAAATATTTTCATTAAATTTATTATCTTTAACCATACGCAAAAAGGATCCATCGCCACCTACTGAAATAGCCAATTCATAATCTTCATCAACTATTTCAAAACCATATTTTAACAATTCCATTTCTAAGTCTTTAGCTACTATTGTTGATTTTTCATTATCATTTATAAAAAGTTTTATTTTATTAATTTTTCTTCCCATAATATTTCCTCAATTTTTTCTATAATTGCCTTAATTACTTCTTCTTTATTTCTTTTTCGACTAGCTTTATCAACATTCATATCCAAATCATAATATTTATTCTTATAAAATATACTGATAAATACTTCATTATCTTTACCAAAATTATTATTTATATCAGCTTTATTTAGTTTACCAGTTATTCCAATTCCAAAAGAAGCTTGAGCAAACTTTGCTATGTTCAAAGCCATCTCATGGGCAGTTTCTATACTATAAACACTGTATTTTTCAATAACTTCTGGTTTAACACCCATTTTTATTTTATATTCATTACAATAAGTTACTGCACTAAATTTTAATACTTCACTTGCTCCTTCAATTGACGTAATAGCATTTGCAACTCCGCCACCAGTACAAGATTCCATAGTTGCTATTGTTAAATGATTTTTAGTTAGTATCTTAATAATTTTCTTAAAATTTTTCATATACATCATTACTTCCTATATAATTTACTTTTCTCTATATATTTTAAAACACTTTTATCTAAATAAGAAGAGACATCCCCACCTTTTCTTATTTCATTTCTTATCAATGTTGATGATAAGTCATCTAATTCCATTGGTACATCAATTATATTATGAGAATATTTTTTATATTTTATTATCAAAGAAGCAATGTCATTACCCTTTCTATTAATTACTAAAAACTTATAATTATTTAAAATATAATCACTTTTTTTCCAAGTATCTATATAATCTAAATTATCAGTACCACATATAAAATATATATCATCATTTATATTTTGCTTAGCAAAATAATCCAATGTTTCCCAAGTATAGACAACACTTTTCTTCAATTCATAATCACTAACAATCATATTATTATACTTGCTAGTAACCAGCTTTAGCATTTCATACCTATCTTTAGCTGAACACAAATTACTTTTATAACTATATTTTTCTCCCGTTGGAACAAAAACAATTTTATCAACATAATGTTGTTTTAGCAAAAAAAGTGCTATTTGTTCATGTCTTTTATGAATAGGATTAAAACTTCCTCCAAAAACACCTATTTTCATAAATTACCCACTATACAATTTTAGAATTCTAACCAAGTTGAACCATCTGCATCACTTGGCATTCTAAGGTCGCCTCGAGGTGAAACACTTATTGTCCCAACCTTTGGACCATCAGGTAAGCAACTACGCTTAAATTGCTGACTAAAAAATCTCTTTACAAAAAATTTTAGCCATTTATCAATTTCCTTTTCATTATACATTCCCTTAAAAGTATGACATGCTAAATATTTTATTTTTTTAATACTAGCTCCATATCTCATAAAATGATATATAAAGAAATCATGTAAAACATAAGGACCAACTACTAATTCAGTATGTTGCTTAATATTATCTTTTTTATCTGGCGGCAAAAGTTCTGGACTAATAGGAGTATCTAAAATATCTAAAATTGTTTTCTTACATTCATCATCATTTTCTTTTAAAGCAAAATACTCTACTAAGTATCTAACCAATGTTTTAGGAATTGATGAATTAATGGCATACATGCTCATATGATCACCATTATAAGTACACCAACCTAAAATCAATTCTGATAAGTCACCTGTTCCAATAACTAAACCATTTTCTTTATTGGCGACATCCATTAAAATTTGAGTACGTTCACGAGCTTGAGTATTTTCATAAGTTATACTTCGATCTTCTAATGGTAAACTTATATCTTTAAAATGTTGTAATGAAGCTTCCTTAATACTTATTTCCTGAATTGTAACTCCATACTTTTTCATTAATTGTAGTGCATTATTATAAGTTCTTCCAGTTGTTCCAAATCCAGGCATTGTAATTCCAATAATATTATCATTACTTATCCCTAATTTACGGTATGCTTCTATAGTAACCAAAAAAGCTAAAGTACTATCTAAACCACCACTAATTCCGATAATACATTTTTTCAAGCCTGTATGTTTTAATCTTTTTGCTAAACCACAAGCTTGAATATTAATTATTTCTTCACATCTTGCTTTCCTTAAATTTTCATCATTTGGAACAAAAGGATACATATCATAATGACGTAACAAATTATTATTTTCATCATCAGCCTTAATATCTATCATTCTATAAGAATCTGTAGCTTCAACATCCATAAAACTTTTATTTTTAATTCTATTGTTCATAAGTCTTTGGATATCAACATCTTGCATAATTAAATTAGATTTAAAAGAAAATCTTTCATTCTCAATTAAGCAACTTCCATTTTCATAAATACCAGCATAACCTGAAAAGACTAAATCCGTACTAGACTCATTAACGCCTGCTGAAGCATAAACATATGCACAAATATTTTTTGCTGATTGAATACTTATTATTTTTTTACGATAATCACTCTTACCAATTACTTCATTACTAGCAGATAAGTTAAAAATCAAAGTAGCCCCATTTAAACATGCATCAACACTAGGTGATTTAGGACTCCACATATCTTCACAAAGTTCAATTCCAAAACAAATGCTCATATTATCAATGTCTCTAAATAACAAATTAACACCTATTGGAACTTCTTGACCTAAAATAGTAATATTTTTACTAACTAATTTCTTACCAGAACTAAACCATCTTTTCTCGTAAAATTCATTATAATTTGGTAAATAAATCTTAGGTACAATACCAAGTATCTTGCCATTTTGTAAAACAGCAGCACAATTAAATAATTGATTATCACATAAAATAGGTAAACCTATAATAATAGTAATATCTAAAGTACTTATTTCATTAAGTAAATTTAATAAAGAAGTATTAACCTGTTCCATCAATGTATCTTGAAAAAATAAATCACCACATGTATAACCTGTTAACGATAATTCAGGAAACAAAATAATTTTTGCACCTTCATTAGATGCTTGTTTTACTAATTTTATAATTTCCTTTGTATTAAAAAGCACATTCCCAACTTTAATTTCAGGTACTGCTGCTGCCACTCTAAAATAGCCATAATCTTTATTCATTATTATCATCCTTTTCTTTCCATAAATATGTCAAAAAAGCTAATTTTGATCCAGAATCATTTATACCAAGTGTTTTTACATCACTTTCTTTTATCATTTTCAAAATTTCTGCTTTTTCAAGTTCCAAAGAAACTATTTTTTCAGTCCCATCACCTTTTAACTCTTCTACTTTTTTACATCCAGTTGCTACATAAACTCTAACTACTGCTTTACTACATCCTTGATCTTGATGATGATTCTCTATTTCATAAATATCTTCACAAACATAACCAGTTTCTTCACGCAACTCTCTTTTGGCCGTTTTTGTTGGATCTTCACTATCTTCCACCATTCCAGCTGGAAACTCAACTGCCATCTCAGCTATTGTATTTGGACGCGATTCTAAAATCATTACAAATTTCGAATCATTAGTAATAGGAATAATAATTACTGCATCACCATTCATTTTATTTTTAGTTATTTGTTCAACTTTCTTTGTACTACCATCTCGGTATGTTACTAAATATGTTCTCTTCCCAAGATATCCTTCTTCATATTTACTAATCAACTCTTTTTTAACTATCTCTAATTTTTCTAAATCTTTACTAAGTTCATTTATATTTAACACTTTAATCATCTCCACTATTAATTATAGCTTTTTTCGTAAAGTATTACCAACCTCTTCTATAGCATTTTGACTCTTCGCTTTCATAATTAATTCCCTCTTTAACTCTAACAACTTTCTAGTTAAATCAATGTAATATTGATGAGGATTTTCACTTCTTTTTACTTCAGGATACAAAGTTGCCATTTCATCTTCACAATATTGTTGTTTTTCTAAAATAGTAGGATCTTTATAAACCAATTCACCATTTTCAAAAATTATTTCTTGCAATTCCCTAATCTTGTAATTTTTTATTTCTAAAGTATTAAATTCATTTAAAGGATCTATTAATGTATAACAATCCTTAGGAATATTTTCTTCATATAAAGAAATAACATCACCTAAAGCATAACCAGTATCCTTATCATAAAATCTATACAACTTTTTAAAACCTGGTGTTATAGCTTTTGCAGCATCATTGCTAACTTTTATTCTTGAAACGAATCGATTATCTTTTAAAATTGCTACATTCTTATAAACACATCCTACTCTAGCATGATCTGGTAATACAATATTATCCCCTAAACCAATCGAATCTATAACAGCTCCTTGTTCCTTTAAAGATCTAATAGTATCTTCTTTCAAACCATTTGATACACATATTTTTACATCATCTAAGCCTGCTTCTGTAAACATTTTTTTTGCTTCTCTAGACAAATAAGCCAAATCTCCAGAATCAATTCTAATCCCTTTTAATTTATAACCATTTGGTATCAAATAATTTTTAGCTACTTTTATAGCATTAGGAACACCACTTTTCAATACATCATATGTATCAACAAGCAAAACACAATTATTAGGATAAGTTTTAGCATAATTCAAAAATGCTTCATACTCAGTATCAGCTTCAGTAACCAAACTATGAGCCATTGTTCCCATCGCAGATAAACCATATTTTTGTGCTGCTAAAACATTTGATGTTCCAACACAACCAGCTATTACTGCACACTTACTTGCTTCAACTGCACTCTCTGGTCCCATAGCACGTCGTGCTCCAAATTCCATAACACCTATATCGAAAGCAGCTTCTACTACACGACGAGCAGCTGTCGTATAACAAATATTAGCATTTAAGTAACTTAAAATAATTGTTTCAAGTATTTGTGCTTCTATAATAGGAGCTTTTACCGTTACTATTGGTTCATTAGCAAAAATTGGTGTCCCATCAGGAATAGCATAAATTGTTCCTGTAAACTTAAAGTTTTTTAAATATTGTAAAAATTCTTCTGTAAATTGATTTGTTTTTCTCAAAAAGTTAATATCAGACTCCGTAAAATGAGCATTCTTTACTAAATCAATTATTTGATCAATACCTCCCATAACTCCATATCCACCATTTAATGGATTCTTCCTAAAGAAGGCATCAAATACAGCTATCTCATCCTTCTTACCAGCCTTAAAATAAGTTTGACTCATTGTTAATTCATAAAAATCAGTCATCATCGTTAAATTTTTTTCCATTATAATCCCTCTTTCATATTTTTTATTAATTTAATTCCATTATTTTCCATTGTTTCATAAGCACGTTTATTGCTTTTTTCTCTATCATGAATATTAGGAATATGATAAGTTTCAACAGCATTTTGTGGCACAATTATTTCAACTTTCATATTTAATTCATCAAAGAAATTTCTTAAAGCAATTGCAAAATTTTGAATACATATATCTGTACAACATCCAACAATAATTACCGTCTTAAGATTTACCATATCCATAATAGTATCAATAACTCCAGGAGCAAATAAAGCACATGTTGAATTTTTATAAAACACTTTATTAGCATATTGCTCATAAATTTGTAATTCCTTAATCGTTCTAGATTCATAGTCATTATGACAATGTTCTAAATACCTTTGTAGTTCAACACTATCCACTGTATGTTTGTCATTTACTACAAATAATCCTTCTCCTTTTTTAAAATTTTTTCTTATCAAAGTAATTATTTCTGGAACAATTACTTTGATAGATGAATCAGCCAAATTTCCTTTCTCACAAAAGCCATTATTCATATCAATTACAAATAACGCTTCTTCAATTTCAAATAACTCTTTTTTCATCTTTAACCTCTCTCTTATTAACAAAAAATTAATATCATTTCCTAAAAAAATATTTGTTATTAACATTATATTAATATCATAATGTGTTGTCAATATCTTTTTAACAAAAATTTAAAAACACAATAAAAAAATTTAAATTGTTAAATTAACAATTTAAATTAAGGTAACAATAAAATCTGACCTATTGATAAATTAGTAGTTGGCAAATTATTTAAATTTATTATATCTGTAACAGTTGTTCCATTACTTTGAGCTATTTTATATAATGTATCACCACTTTTTACAACATATTGTTTATTATTTGTACTTCCACTCTTCGGTATTAACAATTTTTGACCTATACTTAACAAATTACTTGATAAATTATTAACACTCTTTAACTTATCAACTGTTGTATTAAATTTACTAGCTATACTCCATAAACTATCGCCACTTTTTACAACATATGTATCATAGTCAACATTTGAATTATCAAGTGCCGTTCCACTCACTAGTAGTTTCTGATTAATACTTAAATTATTACTTGATAGATTATTCATTTTTTTTAGTTCATCTACAGTTAAATTAAATTTTTTAGCAATACCATATAAAGTATCTCCCGCCATAACTGTGTAATATACACCAACATCACTGCTACTACTTGTATCTTTAACTAACAACTTTTGTCCTACTGTAAGCATATTACTCGATAAGTTATTTAGTTTTTTCAAATCATTTACCGTAATATTATATTTACTAGCTATACTCCATAAGCTATCACCTTTTTTTACTATATAATAATTTTCATTAGCCATTTCTCCATTATAAGAATAATTATAGCCCAAGTATTCAGCAATAGCTTTTACCACAGCCTCTGCATAGTCTTTCCAATATTTTTTTAATAACTCAGCATCATTAACATTATCTAAAAAACCATATTCTACAATAACCGCTTCTGTATTCCCTGTATTCCTATGTATAAAATAATAATCCTTACTTGAATCACTAGGATACCTTCTTTGATAGTACTTTCTTACCTGACGCCCATTATTTTCAAATTCGGTAGCAATTCTTTTACTAAAAGTATCTGGGTTGCGTAAAGCATAAATTATTTCAGCGCCTTCGCCACCTCCTGCATTTATGTGATTACTAACTACTAACACATCGTTTCCACTACCATAAGGTGCTAAAATCATACTTACCCTATCAGCAGGCTCAATTGTAACATCAGAATTTCTTATCAAAGTATTTTCGATACCTAACTCATCTAAACGCTCATGAATATACTGAGCTATTTTTAATGTATACTCTTTTTCGATTATTCCATTTCCTGAAGCACCACTATCATTTCCTCCATGTCCCGCATCAATAACCACCTTTTTTTTCACTCTTTCATACATTTCAATCACCTAAAATATTGTATGACAAACATCTAATTTTGCTATTATAATTACCTTATCGAAAAGATTCATTCCATAAAAAAAGTCAATTATCAAACAATAAATGATTTTATATCATTATTTGAAGAAATTTTTTGACCAATATACCATTTACCACTTCAAGCATATTTTTCAAGCAACTTACCACAATTACCAAATTGGATAACCTACCAAATTTTAACTGACTCTAAAGATAATATATATATCACATTTCATAATAACTATCACAATGAATTTATTGAAGGTAATAATAACTTTATCAAAGTATTAAAGAGAATTGCATTTGTTTTTAGATCATTTAGAAGATTTAAAGCAAGAATAATAATATGCAAAGGTCATGTAAAAACAAACAAAAGAAAAGCCAACGCATTCGCGTCAGCTTAATTAGTAAATTATTACTTATTTTGTATCTGCACACACTATTTGACAATAAAATTTTTTAATAATTTTAATGTAATTTAAAACTCAAATATTTTCTACATTTTTCAAATAATTTTCAAAATAATTATTAATTACTTCCAATATATCAGTATCTTCAGCAGTAAAATCATTTAAAACTCTTAAATAATAATTAAAAACATACTCTATTTTGCTTAATAACTTATTACTTGTTAAATTACTTAAAATTCCCAAAGACTTTTTAGTATTAACAATCTTGATGTAATAATTCTTTTTCTCTTCTAAAGCTTTTTTGCTTGTTATTTTATCAAGATCTTTTAAACTAACTTGCAATCTTCTTTCAATATAACTTATATCTTGTTCTAAAACAACATTTTTCATTTTTAAAGATAATGATTTTAAATTAGCTATAATAATCTCATTAGCATCTATTTTTCTCTTAATTGAATTAGCTTCATTCTTCAAATCAACATACTCTTTTATAGTCATATCATCATTCATCATGTCAAAACCAATTTGTTCTAAACGATCCTTGTTAATCATTAGTTGTATTTCATTAGACATTAAGTCACTTGTATAATCTTTCATAACAAAATCATTAGTTTCTAAAACTTTCTTTAATGTCTTATTAGCTTTAACAATACTATCTTCTTTTTCTTCTAAAGGAATTTCTGGATTGTTATCAATTGACAATTCACCAATGATACGATGATTTAACAAAATACTATTCTTACTTACTAACATATATAATGTCGAAATATTACCTGTTGTCTGAGTAACTTTTGCATCCCACGCTGGATCAGAATAATTAACTACATCATTTATTGATGTTCTTAAAATAAAATAATCATCTGATGGTATTCCATCATTATTATTTTCTAGTAAAGGCAATGTATTTATATCAAAAGAATCTATTTTTACAATCCTTAAAATAAATTGCAAAATTTTAGCATAAGATCTTGCATTTGACTCATTATTTTTTAAGCCATAACAAATTCCGTTGGCGTAATTATTATCTACTAATTTAATATTTTTTAACATCCATAAATAAATTAAAGTAAAATTATCTAAATCACTAGCATTCAAATCAAGATAATTGTGAATGAATTCCATTACATTCTCATAAATAATATGCATTTCCCCTGTTTTATAAGACAAACGTTGTTGTACTTTAAAACCAATTTTCTCATTCCAATTAAAGCATTCCTCAACATAATTATGATATACATCATAATCATCAATCTTGCCAGCAAGATAATTAATTACATCAATATAATATAAAGAATCTAATTCAACCTTATGTTTCCTATTAGACAAATCAAGAGCATACTCAATTACATAATTTACATTCAAATAAGCCACATTATCATAAAATTCAAAACTTTCTAATTTAAGATTTTCTAATCCTTTTACAGAAGTTAAATGCTCATTAGAAATAATCGCTAAATTTTTAAGTCCATTCATTCTTCTAAAATCAGCTTCTTTTAAACCTGCTTGATTCTTAATAATAAGTGTTTTTAAACTAGGACAAGTCTCTATTATAGTCAACAAATCATCATTATTAATTGAAGGAAATGAATCAAGAATCAAAGTATCCAACTTTTTTAAATATCTTAAATAACGCAAATCAGCCTTACATAAATTGATATAAGTTATATATTCTAATTCTTCTTCAAAGAATAAAACATTAGGATTATATATTCTCTTTACTTTTTCTGGTACTTCTATCCCATGATCTATTCGATATTGTTCTATCATTTTTCTTAATTCTTTACCAAATTCTTCTGGGAAATTAATCATACTAACCTTCCTCTCATCCTATTATTAACATAATTATATCACTCTAATAAAAAAAAGTCTTTATAAAAAAGACAATATTTTTCATTATTTTATTTTAATATTTATTCACCATATACAGCTGACATATCACGAGCACTATATATTCCAGATAGTTCACTATAAGCATGTTCACTTAATTGAACACCGACTGATGGTGATGAAGCTTCTGCCACGATAAACTTACCAGCTTCTGTGTTATTTTCAACAACAAAATACACATGACCAGAATTTCCACTATGTCTTACTAATAAATCTCCTGGTTGAGCATTCGATAAATCTTCATTTGCCCCAGAACTTATTAAACCACCAGAAGATTGAGTAGAAAAATTATTACCAGTTCCTTGATTTACTGCCCAAGATGCAAATGCACTACAATCAGTACCTGCAGCCACATCATCTAAAGATGTATAAGTCGAATTATGACCACCACCCCAATTATAGTCTAACTTACCACCAGCTTTTGCTGCCAAATCTATAACAGCTAAAGCAGAATAAACTGCAGCTTGACGACCAGAATACTCTTTTTTTATTTCATTCATATAATTAACAACATCTTCCTTATTATAATAATTATATAAAGAATCGCCATCACCCATTTTAGTTAAACTACCATTTTTAAACTTTGACAATAAATCTTCTATATCAAAACTTAAATCACTTAAATCTTCAGGAGCATCTGGTTCAATAACTTCATACTCTTTGCCTACTGAAGATACACTAAATGAATTAGCTTCTTTTTTTATTTCTTCCATTTTTTTCTTTAAAGTTTCAATTTCTTTATTTTTAGCTGAAATATCAGAGTTTATACTAGAAATAGAAGAAGCATCTTTTTGACTATCTAAACCACTTTTTCTACTTTCAAGGCTAGAAATATCACTTTGTAAAGATTCTACTTTTTCTTTTGCTTCTTTATATTCGTCTACCTTATTTAAAATTGCTGCAAATTCATTCAAAGAACTGCATTGACTTTCTAACTCACTCTTAACAGATTTCAATTTTGCAGCTAAACTATCAAAAGTATCATCATTACCAAAGGAAAAAGAAGTTCCTATAGAACTACTATCTGATTTTATGTTACTACCACTTTCTTTAATACCACTAGCAATAGAACTATAAGTTCCCATAGCAACTCCTCCTTATTGATTTCTTTTAGTTTCTAATAAAGCTTCCAAAAAAGAATTAACTGTTCCAATATTTTCAACAGTTTGTTTTCCATCTTTAGAAGAGTTTTCTAATATTTGACCAAATTGTTTTGCTATATTTCCATCACATCCATCAAGGGTATTAGATATGATAGAATTTATATTTTTTAAATCGTTATCACAATCATCTTTTATATTTTGTAACACTTGTTGCCAATTTTCAACAGTTGCTTCCTCAACACGTACACTTCCTGCCATATAAGCCTCCTATTAATTATACTTACTTCTATGATTTTTAATACTTGTTGCTACCCTTTTAAACGCTGTCGAAAAATTCTCATAGGAACTTTCTAAAGCATAATTATATTCCAACATTTTTTTAAAAGTATTTAAAAATTCATCTTTAACAGAATCTTCAATCCAACCGGAAGAACTAGAAATCTTCGTTAACATCAAGGAAAGCTCTTCCAAATGTTGTTTATAATTAATTAATGCTTTATCTAAATCATCTCCTGTATTATACAAAACATTCGGATCCATTTTAAATGCCATTTTGACACCTCCTAGAAAAAAACTTTATATTTTTTAATATAAAGAATTATCCTTCATTTTTTACTGTGTCAGCAGTTTGTTCTAAGTCATCAGCAAATTTAGTTACTTGTTTATAAAAAGCAGGAAAATCTCTTATTATTTCGTCAAAAGCTTCTTGAGCAATGTTAGCACTTACTGATCCTGTAAAAATTGAATTAATATATTCCATTGTTTCTTGTGATGAATTCAAATTTTTTTGCATATCATCTGCTAAACTTTTAATTTGTCTTGCTTTATTTATTGCATCGTCTCTATCTAATCTAAGTTCCATATTATCTCTCCTCTCAGTTTAAATAGTTATTACTATCATACATACTTTTTAACTTGCTTTCATTAGATTGAATTCTTTCAACATCTGTATCTATCTCTTTAGAAGACGTATTCAAAATTTCTCCCATTTCTTCGAAAGCTTCTCTTCTTGCTTTTACTGTAGCTCTAAAATTATCACTTAAATCACCAGTAAAACCACTTTCTAATACTTCATCTATTAATTTATAAAATTCAGCATAATTATCTATAAAAGTCTTAGCTTGACTTTTTATATCATTTGATGATGATGACATTTCTCCTGTATTATAAGTTATAACGCCACTATTACTTTCCATATTATTCCTCCTCTACTATATATACTCAGTATAACATCAACTTTTTTTATTTACATTTTTTTTTGATAAAGTAGACATTTTTTTTACTATTAATTTTTTTTGTATTTATTAGCCATATCGAAATAATTGCCTTTATTAATTATTTTATCAACTGTTTGTTTCCATTCGGGATGATATCCATCAACTGTTTTACTTGTTCCATACCAAGAGCTTTTATCTACAACAAATTCAACAACACACTGTCCATTATTATGTCCCCACTTAGTACAACCAGCATCATTTTGATTTTTTATATCACCAATAACGCACTTTATTACAGTTCCATCAGATTGAACAACATCAATAAAATCTCCAACGTTTCCAAAGGTAGTTGTTGTTGCTACAACATATCTATCACCAATTTTACCAAAACCATTCGTATCAAAATTCATTCCTGCTGATTCAATAAGTTTATATTGATCTGATGAACGTGAAGTAATACATTGCCATCCCATGTAAGCATGAACTCTTCCTAATCCATCAGGCACGTCTATAGTTGTTCCTGACAATTTCTCAAGTGCTTTTTCTAACGCTGAATAATCAACATTATCAATTTTTATATTTCGATCGGCAGTAGAAACAGCAAAGGAACTACTTCCTCCTCCTGAAGAACTTGAACCACCAGACGAACCACTATAACTACTAGTATACCCAGAACTTGTATAATATGCTCCAGTTGATGACCCACTTCCATTTATCTGTTTACTTACTTGAGGAATTATTGAATGAGAAGATGAAGTTAATTTAGCATTAACAGTTCCAGCACTTGTACCTTTAAACTTTTCATACCAATTTTCTGCAGTTGCTACACGATTATTGCGAATAGCATCCATAGAATCATTGGATATTTCTACATACTTATGAAACAAATATGCTGCATCACCTGCAGAAATATTATCATTATAAAAACCATTAGCAGCTAATGTCTGACCATAAGAACTATTAGGATCCAGCGATTCATTCCATAAATATTCTAATTGAAACTGTATATTTGTCCAATCTACACCTTGATTCTGAGCAGCATTTAATAAACTTGTCTTACGCCCAAAACTCCATTGAATCAAACCATGACCTTCACCATTCGACTCGATTGCGGATGGGTTAAAGTTACACTCTGCTTGGATATTACCCAAAACACCAGCAGCGGCCGCATCACTTAAGCCTTTATACTTCAAAAAATTCCAAATTACTCGTGCATTACCTTCTCTAGTGCCATCTGTTTGAAACAATGTTTCATAAGGAACACCAACACTATCAAAAATAGTTGCTCCATCAATTTCAATCTCACCTTTTACATAATTTTGCATATTAGTAAGAATTGTTTCTAAATCTTCAACCTTATTTTCAAAATTAGAAGCTAAAGTACTAGCTTTAGAAGACAAATTTATCCCATCAAAATCTTTAACAGACGAAAGTTTACTCTTTAAACTAGATACCGTTGATTTTAAAGAAGATACATCGCCACTCAAACAGCCACTAATTGAACTTGCTGCTGAATCTAAATCAAAGCCACTGTCACCATTCATAATAACACCCTCTATCTTCATCATTATAGCATACTAAAAGCAAAATAAAAAATATCTAAAAAGATATTTATTATTTTTTTACAATTCCATATAAATCATAAGCAGTAGAATCAATTATTGTAACTTCAATAAAATCATCAATTAAAACACCATCTTCATATTGTACATAAACTACACCATCTTCACTAGGTACATCCATATATGTTCTTCCAATATAATATTGACCATCTTCTGTAATATTTTCAATTAAACAATTATAAGTTTTACCAACCTTTTCACGTAATCTTTCAGCTGATATTTGTTGTTGTAATTTCATGATTTTATCCTGACGAATATTTTTTACATCCTCATCAATTTGATCAGGCATTTTACTAGCAGCTGTCTGATCTTCTTTCGAATATGCAAATGCTCCTAATTTATCAAACTTACTTTCTTTAACAAATTCATATAATTCGTTAAAATCATCTTCTGTTTCACCTGGAAATCCAACTATTAAAGTTGTTCTAAGTATAACATCTGGAATTTCAGTACGAAGTTTTTTAAGCAAATTTCTAATACTTTTACTATCACTTTTTCTATTCATTTTCTTTAATATTTTATCTGAAATATGTTGAATTGGAATATCAAAGTAATTACAAATTTTTTCATTATCTTTCACTACTTTAATCAACTCATCATCAATATTTTCTGGATAAGAATACAAAAATCTAATCCATTCTAGTCCTTCTATTTTAGCTAAATCATTCAATAATTCAGCTAGTCTACTATAACCATACAAATCAATGCCATACTTTGTTGTGTCTTGAGCGATTACAACAATTTCTCTAATTCCATTTTTAACTAAACGATTAGCTTCATCTAAGATATCTTCATATTTACGAGACACATATTTTCCTTGAATATATGGTATTGCACAAAATGTACAAAAATTACTACAACCTTCTGCAATCTTCAAATAAGCCATTGAATTTCCAGTCGTAATAGTTCTATCTTTATAATTAAGATAATCAACATCCTGTTTATTATTTATTAATTTATTAATCATTTTCCACAATTCATCATATTCTTTTATACTAACAAATAAATCAACTTCTGGTAATTCTTCAATTAATTCATCCTTATATCTTTGAACCAAACAACCAGTTACAATTAAATATTTACAATTAGCTTTTTTATAATCAGCCATTTCAAGAATTGTTGATATTGCTTCATCTTTTGCTGAATCTATAAAACCACAAGTATTTATTAATATAATTTCAGCTTCTGTTACATCACCAGTTATTTCATAACCATTCTTTTTAAATAAGCCCATTATCTCTTCTGTCACCACTAAATTTTTTGAACATCCCAACGAGATAAAACCAACTTTCATAATATCACTCCAAATTTCTGAATTATTATAACATAATCTCTTATATATTTTAACTATATCAAAATAAAAACTGATTCTAAGAATCAGTACATTTCGATAGTATAACTTTCGCCACTTCTACCTTATTATCTCTTAAATATTTTATTTTTATTTCTGTATTCAATTGATACTTATATAGTTGAACTCTTAAAGTTGCTACATCTGTTATATCAACATCATTTATTCCAATAATTATATCTCCTTGTTTCAATCCAGCTAAATAAGCAGGTGAAGAATCATATACTTTAGTTACAACAACTCCATAATTAGCTTTACTAGAAGTATAATAAGAGCCATATTTACTACTACCAACATCATACATTCCTATTCCTAAACAAGGTCTAGAAATATCTTCACCACTAATAATTTTATCACCAAGTACTGTAGCGTCTTCAATTGGAATAGCAAATCCCATTCCTTCAACACCTTCTGTAACCAATTTCATATTAGTAATTCCAACTACTTCACCATTACTATTACAAAGTGGGCCTCCACTATTACCACTATTTATTGCTGCATCGGTTTGTAAAACTTCCATTATCCAATCATCAATAGTTGAACTAGCCACTTTAACATTAACTTTTCTTCTTTTACCAGATAAAATTCCTCTTGTAACTGACCAAGAATAAACATTACTATCCAACGGAGCTCCAATAGCAAATACTGTATCTCCTACCCTCATATCATTACTCGTTGCTATTTTACTAACTACTAGTTCTTCATCAGATTCAAAAGACAACACAGCAATATCCGCAAACGGATCACCACCTACAACAGTAGTTTCTACTTCCTTATCATTAGTCAAAACTATTTTAACAGAGTTACCATTTTGAATAACATGATAATTTGTCAACAAATAATATTTATTTTCGCTTCTCTTATATATAAAACCAGTTCCTGTAGAATACAATTGATTATTTTGAAAATTTTCAACAATTACTACCGCATCATAAATTTTTTCTACAGCATCAGCAATTCCTGTATCTGTTACTGTTACTTCTTTTTCTAATTTATTAACATTTGTAACATTTTTGCTTACATAATCAGGAAAGAAATGAAAAAAGACTAACACTGCAACAATTCCCATCGAAAAAGCTATTAGTATAGAAAAAACAAAAACAAGTATCTTTTTAACATTTCTTTTTTTCTTTTTATCATTCAAAGATATATCAAGATTTTCAGTTGTCACAAAAGGTTTTAAATCATTGTCCATAGCTATCAATCCTTGCTATCTCTTTATAATTTAACGGAAAACCAATTCTATCTAAAACTTTGTCAATCTCAATCGAATGCAACTTTCCGTCTAAAATATCGATTTCATAAGAGAGTTCATTAATTAACAAAGTAAAATCTTCTTCTCTAAGCAATTGTTTCAAAATTATTATCAACGCAAATAAATCATCCTTACCATATATATATTCACCATCCATTTTAGGAATATTTAAATATATATGATACTTTGTATCATCAATGACTTTTTGTGTTTTATGATCATATAAAATATCTTCATGAGCACACAAATTTCTAAAGTTAGCCAATATTGGCAAATAAGTTAATAATGAATCCACACTAATTCCATAAACTTCAGCAATTTCTTTTTTATCCTCATACTTTAAAATAGTATATAATTCACTAACCAAGCCAAATGATAATACCTTAACTACAACCCACAAAGGTACATATCCATAATTACTCATATAGTGCATTGTAGCCGAATGCTGTCCACCATTTATTCTAATTTGTCTCTTTATCTTTTTAAGTAAGTCATTTACTTGCCTAACTTTATCATTTGAACGATCAAAGTTAGATGGATTTAAATAACTTTTTTCTTTTATACCATATTTTCTTGATAACTGATACGAAAAAATACTTTTAGCATTATTTTCAACAATAAGTAAATTTTTAAAAATAATATTTCTTACTTGTCTATCAAAATTAAACATTGCATACAATTCTCTAAAATCAGTACCAGGAATAAACATTCTATCTTTAGGAGATTTTAAAAACAAATGTCTATAACCACTAATAAAAAAATAATTTTCTCTTAGTAAAACATCTTTTGCATATTCATAATCATCTATAGTTAAGCCTTTACTCTTTAAAATATCAATTTGTTCATCAATAGTTTTAAATGTTTTTATCATACAGCATCACCCTATTATATATGATTATAACATATTTATATTCTTAATTAAATAATATATTTTCTCTCCTTCTCTATGCTATAATAACTTTAAGAGAGGGTTAAATTATGCCATCAATAATAGTACATCATTTATTTGCCAATAACATTTATAATGAGATTAACAATAAAAATAATAATTTAGAAAAGTCCAAGTTAATATATAAAACATTTGCACAAAGTCATGATTATTTATATTTTTTTAAAAATTTAAATACTAAATACAGCAAGGAAATTAATGAATTAGGTCATATTGCTCATCGTGAAAAAACGCAAACTTATTTTATAAATTTAATAAATTATATAAAAAAAAATAATTTAGAAAAAGATTCTGATATTATTGCTTACCTATATGGATCTTTGACTCATTACATTCTCGATGCCAATTGTCATCCTTTTATTTTTTATAAAACTGGGACATATAACAAAAAAAATTGTGAAACTGAAAAATATCATGGAGAACATACCCATATTGAAAAAGAGCTAGATGCATATTATTTTCAAAAATATTATCAAAAAAAATATAAGTATTGTAATGTTTCTAAAGATATAATTAAAAAACCAATTTTTTCAGAAGAATTAATAAAAGCTATTAATTATACCTATGAAACAACCTACAATGAAAAAAACATTGGTCAAGCATATATTCATTCTTTAAAAAATGCCAAATTAATCTATACAATTGTTATTAATGACCGTTTTGGCTGGAAAAGAAAATTATATTCATTGATTGATAAAGTAACTAAAAAAAAATTTGGAAATTTAGCATCTTATAGTACTCATATAGACAATCCAAACATTAATTTTCTGAATTTAAATCACAAAACTTGGAATCATCCATGTTTTAAAGAAAAAACATATAATTACTCTTTTGATGATTTGATAAAAATAAGCCATGATGAATGTCTAAATATTATAAACGAAATTGAAAAAGTTTTATATCAAAATCAAAACTTAAATTCTTTATACAAAATTATTCCTAACAAATCATATCTTACAGGTTTACCATTAGAAGAAAACAAAAAAATGCGCTATTTTGAATATTAAAAAGTCTTTAAAAGGCTTTTTAATTTGCACATTTTCCACAATTACTACAACCATTGCAAATTATTTTACTTCCACAAGTTTGACATTTTTTATTAAAAAAAGGTTTATATAATTCATCTTCTCTTATTTCATTCAAAAATTCATCATATAGTTTAAAATTTATCTTTTTACCAACATAATTCAAATTAGATTTAAAGGCCATTTGTGATTGAAGATCTTTATCTGGCATTACATAGCTTTTACCATCCTTTATAAATATTGAACCAGTTTCTATAAAACAAAATGGAATATTTCTTTTTCGACAAGAATCGCTTAAAGACTTAACCCATTCATAATGACATGGTCTTGCATTTTCATAATTTTCACCACCGACTACAACCTGTTCTATAAACCCCATATCTAAATATTTATCAATTTCTATTTGAGAAAGCAAAGGAGCACACATTATTCCCTTATGTTTAAATGGTAATTCTTTTAAAATAGGTAATCTTTCCAAAACTCGTTCTTGATTTTCACAAGTTACGTTAAAAAAGACATTTTCATAGCCATCATCCCAATCAGTAGGCAAACATTTTAAAACTCGTTCTGGTCTTTTAGTTAGCAAATAAAATATAACATCTTTTCTTCGTCTTATTATATCCCAAGCTTCCATTCGCCACTCATCGGCTTTTGGAACAAAGAAATCAGATGTCATACAAACTCTTAGCTTTTCACCAGCTTTAATCTTATAAGAGCCATCTTTATTCCTTTGTAAAGGATATCTCATATTATTAGTTTTATAAACTAAATTACTGGCTTTTTTATTATCATGAATTTTATCAAGATAAAACATATAACAATTTTGACAACCTTCACTTTTCTTTGTACATCCATGCCAAGGATTCCAAATATCATGCATCTTCTTCACCTAAAAAATCTTGCAAGTCTGTTAAATCATCTTTATCATCTACTACTAAAATAATCTTATGAAACATAATTCCAAACTTTGCTAAATACCCTTCAATTGCTTCATAAATTTCTTTTATATTTTTTACATTATTGTAAGGAATATGAATAGCTATCGTTTTAATCATATTAACACGTGAACAATCTAATATATTTATAATACTCTTTACTAAATTATCATAATTAACATGAATTATATAATCTGTAGGTATATTATAAGAACGAGTAATCAATACTTCGTCATTCTTTAAAGTTGTCCCATCCATAATAGACAAACATTTTTGACGTAGCTTCATTCCATTATAAAAATACAAAGCATCATTTTGTTGATCTTTTTTTAAGGTAATATCAGAAGAAGCTGGAATCGCTACAGCATCTACACACAAACAAGACAAATCTCCTAACCAAAAAACTATTTGTTCATTCTTTGTTTTTATAGAATCATCTAGTTCATAAGAATTAGAAATTTTTAGAGATTTTAATCGGCTTAATAAATATTTTTGTTCTAAATCTCCTATTTTTTCTAACCATTCTTCTACTGAAAATTCCCAAAATTTATTTTTTAAAGTTTCTTCACTATTACTTTCCTCACTTTGAATCTCTAATAATTCAAAAATTTTATTTAAAAGATCATCTTGCTTCATAACAATCACCAAAATAATTATAAAGAAAATATTAAAACATATCAATAATAACTAATGATTCCTTTTATTATTGCTAAAGCAATTCGTTCTTGATATTTATCGGTAATCAATAAATTTCGTTCTTTTTCATTACTCAAAAAGCCACACTCAATTAGTACCCCTGGTACATTTAATTTTTTATACATATAGATCGTATTAGACAATTTTTTTGCTGGCATTTTTGTTTTTAAATAACTAGCTAATGATTCTTGCATTATTTCTGCCAAATACTCATTTCCTTTTGTATAAAATACTTGTGCTCCTGAATATCTAGAATCACTCAAATAATTAAGATGTATGCTAATATACAAATCTGCACTAGCATTATTGATTAAAGATATTCGATTATCAAAGTCGCTTTTTTTTCTTCGGTTAACATTCGGACTACTTAAATCATAATCACCATCTCTAGTCATAATAACATTAGCACCATTTTTGATTAATATATCCTTTAATTTTAAAGATATCTGTAAATTAATATTTTTTTCAAGAATTCCATTAACAACACTTCCTCCATCTTTACCACCATGACCACTATCTATAATAATTGTTTTATTCAATAACTTCGTTTCTAATTCCATTGAATAACATATCTTCATAGCAAAACATATAAAAATTATAAATAATAAAAACATTATCTTTCTCATAGTAAAATTTATTCAAAAATAAAAAAAGTAGCACTGAAATTACTTACTAACTTCACTACTACTATAATAATAACTTCCATTACTAGCTTTTTTAAAAGTATGTTTAAAAACTATATTATCAGCACTTTTTAACTCGTGATAATAATCAGTACTATCAGAGGAATGTAAATAATATTTATCAAATCCATCATCTGGATTCTTAATATTAGAACGATTATCTGTTAAATAACCCTTATCATATATTTCAATTTTATCATTTTCTTTTAATACTTTTGTTATTTCATAATTTACTTCTAAGTCACCAGTTGAATTCATTGAATTATCAACATTTCCACAAGTATAGATTCCTTCAACTAAAATACATGTTTTATTATCTTTAGGATTAAAATTAACGTTTGTATCTATATCATTGTTTCCAAAAATAAGTTGATATTTTTCTTGTATCACTGAAGAACTTATGTCACTAACAGTACAATTAGTTCCTTTAACAAGATTACCATTTTCATCTAATGAAACATCTACATTAAAATTAGTTGTACCTCCATTAAATGGACATTGTTCACTTCCATACCAACCTGTATTAAGAGTACTTGTTGAATCTAATTTGTTAACAATTATATAGTTATAAACAATACTCAATTTTTGTTCATTAGAAAGTGTATTAACATTTAATCCCTTTGTTGAATAAAAAGCCGTACTCTTTCCCAATAAACTATATAAATTATCTATAGTACTTTTATATTCACTATTATTTGTTATATCTTCAGCTGAGCTTTTAGCAGCAGTAGCTGTTTTAGGTTCTTCTTCATCTTTGTTATTTAAATATTTTTTTGTAGCAAAAACACCAATTGCCATTCCAAGTACAAAAAATATCAAGAAAATTATTATATATTCAATTAAATTACTATTTTTTTTATTTTTTTCTAAAGTGTCGGAATTTGCCATCTTATCACCTCAATATCATATTTAAATTATAAAAAAAAATAAAAAATATATCAATAACGATTACTAAATAAAATTAAAAATACATTTTATTGACATAAAAAAACCACACAAATGTGTGGTGAAACTTTTACTAACGTTTTGAGAATTGTGGAGCACGACGTGCTTTTTTAAGACCTGGTTTTTTACGCTCTTTACTTCTTGGATCTCTAGTAACTAATCCAGCAGTTTTTAATACTTTACGATAAGCATCTTCTCTTGATTGATCAGCATCAGCATCAAAAGCTAATAAAGCTCTTGTAATACCTAATCTAATAGCACCAGTTTGACCAGAGAAACCTCCACCTCTAACTGTTACATCAACATCAAACTTATCTTCGTTTCCAGTTGCTACTAATGGTTGTTTTAAATCCATTACCAATACGGCAAAAGGCATATAATCATTTACGTCTTTTCCGTTTACTACTATTTTACCAGTACCCGCAGTTAATCTAACTTGAGCTACAGAACGTTTTCTACGTCCAGTTGCTGTCCATACTTTTTTCGCCATAATTTAAAACCTCCTTAGTTAACTTTCATTTCTATTGGTTTTTGAGCTTGTTGATTATGAGTATCACCAGCATATACAAATAATTTTTTGATCATTTGTCTTCCTAAAGGTCCTTTTGGTAACATACCTTTAACAGCTCTTTCCATCATTTCTTCTGGATATTTTTCAATCATTGTTTTAGCGTTTCTTTCTCTTAATCCACCAGTATAACCACTATGATTATAATACATCTTATCTTCTAACTTATTTCCAGTTAAATTTACTTTTGATGCATTAATAACAATAACATAGTCTCCACAATCAACGTGAGGAGTATAAGTAGGTTTATGTTTTCCTTTTAAAACTGTTGCTACTTTAGTTGCAACTCTACCTAAAGTTTGTCCCTCAGCGTCGATAACATACCATTTACGTTCTACAGTTTCTTTCTTTTCCATAAATGTATTCATATCAAATTTCCTTCCTTTATTCTCCTTTGCTTCGCTTTCCCAGGGCTAACAAATTCAAACAAACAAAATGTACCAGTTAAAATTATATTCAAAACAAGCTAAAAAGTCAAATAAAATCGTTTATTTTATAAAGAAATTTAATAAATAACTTTTTCTAAATATAATCCATTTGCCGGAGCTGTAAATAAAGTCTTATTTATTTGTAAATCTAAAACTTTTTTCACATCAATAATATCTATTTTTCCTCTGCCAACTTCTATCATTGCTCCAACTAAATTTCTAACCATATATCTATAAAAACTTTTGCCCTCAAATACAATTTCTAAGTTATCTTTATTTTTTTCAAAATCAATTTTATAAATAATGCACTGCGTATTTTCTCTTTCTCCAGAAACAAAATTTTTAAAATCATGAATTCCTAAAAATAAATTCGCTACTTCTTGCATTTTCTCAAGATTAAGTTTAAATTCAGGCTGATAATAATAATCACTTTTTAATGGATCAAATTCACCAATATTTACTTTATAACGATATATTTTCTTTTTTACGGAAAATCGTGCATGAAACTCACTATCAACTTGCACGCATTCTCTGCAATAAACATCAGGTTTAATTAAAGAATTAATTGCTTTTTTTAATCTTTCCGGCTTTATTTCAATATCTAAATCAAATGATATTCCTTGATCTAAAGCATGGACACCTCTATCAGTTCGACCAGCCCCTTTTATTAAAACTTCTTTTTTATTAATTTTTGTCAAAGCTTGCTCCAATTCTTTTTGAACAGTTCTTAAATCATTCAATCTTTGAAAGCCATAAAATTTACTACCATCATAACTTATTTTCATCAAATATTTCATTTAAATCACCTTTATTATATAGAAAATAAAAACAAAAACATAAAATCCAATTAAAATAAAATCAAAAATATTTAATTTGTTTCTATATTTATATTCAAATGGCAAATTAACATCAAAATAACGATATTTTATGTTTTCTTTTCTTTTTATATTCTCTTTTCTAGTATTATTATATATTAGTTTAAAAGATTTACAAAAATATTTTGCTTTTTGAATAATACTTAAAAAATATAAATCATTCCCTTTTGCAGAATTACTTTCAAATAATAAATTAACTTCCTTTCCAAAAAGTAAAATAAAATTAATTATATTACTAAAAAATGCAATTATTTTTTTCTTACTAAATTTAATAAAATTAAATTGATCTATAAAATTTGCAAAACTTTTAACCAATTGCTCTTTTGGAGTCGTATACACAATAATATAGATAAATAAAATACCAAACATAACTTTAAATAAAATAACATTAATATAAAATGCATCTACTTTTAAAAAACGCAGCAAAAAATATATAAATATTAAAAGATATTTATTTAACCATATAACTTTAAGATATTTATTTAATCGAATATTACTAAGTATTAACATCACAAAAACACTTATTATAGTACTAAAAAACACTATATTATTATATTTAAAAAAGCAAGAAATAAAAAATAGAACAAAACACCAAAATTTTATTAATGGATTAATATGATGAATAATTGAATTTTCATGATTATAAGCATAATCATACTTATTTAACATTTCTATATAATTCCTTTATTAATTCTTTTATATCAGTATATTCTGATATATTATGGCCCTGCTTTTTCACATATTTTATAAAATCTACTATAGGTGGAACCTTAGTATATTTATATAAATTATCATTATAATAAATTTCTCTACCTCCACTAATTTTTAATTTACCATGATCTATTATGTAATTTTTCTCAACAAAATCAAAAGTATTCGAAATGTCATTATCTAAAACTATTATTGTTTTATCAAATTTATTTTTTAATTTTAAAAAAATCTTTTTAAAATACTCTTTATCTTTATAACTCATTCCTTTAAGGAAATAATCTAATATCAAAATTTGTGGATTATAACTAAGTACACAAGCTAATAAAACTTTATTTTGTTCAGTAGTAGATAAATCTTCAGGATTCAAATCTAAATAATCTGCTGATAAGCCAACCATTTTTAGTGAATCAACAATATGTTTAGAAACATTTTTAGGTCTATATTCATAATTTTTCATTACCTTTTCTATTTCACTTTTAACAGTTTTACATAAAAACTTTTTTTCACTTGTACAATAAACAAAGCCTATATTTTTTCTTAAATATTTTACATTGTTAATATGAGTAGTTCTCTTTATTACTACATCATCAATTTTTATTTCACCCTTTGTTGGTCTTTTTAAAACAGTAATTAACTTGCCAATAATACTTAAGTCATCTCCAATGAAACTTACTATACTTCCTGACTCAATTATTAAACTTAGTTCATTCAAATATATTTTTTGTAATGATGAAGACTTATTTTCAATATATTCTAATTTATTAAAAATTATTTCCATAACTGCTTCACCATCTTTTCTTTAGAAAGATAACACTTATCTATTAATCCATATAACTGTAATTGAATTGATAAATCAATCATAAACGGCAAACTAATACCTATTCTTTTTAATAATTTTTCTTCTTTAAAAACATTTATACTTTTTCCATCTATTGCAATTATCCCATTATAAAGACAAATTGTATAATCAGTATACAAAGCATCATCAGAATTTGAAGTAACATTTACCAATAAAATATTTTTAGAATTCAAATAATTTAATAATAAAATTTTAGTTCTTACATCTAAATCATTTAGCAAATCATCAAGAGCTAAATAACTTGGTTTTGCTACTGCAAAAGATAATATTTTTACTAAAGTTCTATCATTTAAACTTAAAGTAGAAATATCTTTATTTAAAATTTTGTTAATCCCAAAATAACTATCTAATTCTTTTATAATCGATGATATCTCTACTGGCGATATATTTTTATTTTCTAAAGAATACCTTAATTCATCAATCACTATTTCATTAACAAATAAACTATCTTGATATACTACTGAAATATATTTCTTTAATATACCAAAATTCTCTTTATTAACATCTATTCCACTAATAATTATATTTCCATCATATTCAAGTTCATTATTAAGTAATTTTAAAAAAGTAGTTTTGCCACTTCCACTAGGTCCGATAATACTTAAAGTTTTACCTTTAGGTAAATAAAAGTTTATTTCCTTAAAAACTTTACGTTCACCATAAGAAAAAGTTAAATTTTTCAAACGGATATTACTCACTACTATCACCCACTGGTTCTTTATTATACATTAAAAACAAAAAAAGAAAAGAGTTTTAAACAACTTTTCTTTTAGATAAAACCAACTATTTTTTTCGTAATAAATTCAAGTATAATTCATAAGACTGACGATTTTTTTTAACAATTACATCAAGTATTATTCCTGTAATCCAAAATAAAAATGCTAACGTCAAAAAAACTCCAGATACTATTAATGTAGGAAATCTCGGTACTAAACCAGTTTCAAAAAACTCTATAATAACCGGAACACCAAAAATTAGTGACAACAACAATAACAGCAATGAAATAAGACCAAAAAAGTAAAAGGGTTTATATTCTTTAAATAATACTGCAATTGTATTCAAAACTTTTATTCCATCAGAATAAGTATTTAATTTTGATACACTTCCACTAGGTCTATCTCTATATGTTACAGGTACTTCAACTATTTTGAAATTCTTGTCTACTGCATGAATGGTCATTTCAGTTTCTATTTCAAAGCCTTTTGATAAAACTGGAAAACCTTTAACAAATTCATAACTAAAAGCCCTATAACCAGTCATAATATCTTTAACTTTGTTTTTAAATAAAAAATTTATAGAAAATCTAACTATCTTGTTACCAAAATTGTGGAATAAACGTTTGTTTTCTACAAAGTAAGTTGAAGATAAACGATCACCAATTACCATATCTGCTCGACCACTTAATACCAATTCACACATTTCAACTGCTGACTCAGCTGGATAAGTATCATCACCATCAATCATCAAATAACAATCAGCATCAATATCTCTAAACATTGTTCTTATAACATTTCCCTTACCTTGGCGATATTCATACCTTACTATGGCTCCAGCCTTGCGAGCTATTTTATCAGTTCCATCAGTCGAATTATTATCATAAACATATATATCCGCCATTGGTAATGCTTTTCTATAATCCTTTACAACTTTTTCAATTGTCTTAGCTTCATTGTAACATGGAATTAAAATAGCTATTTTTTGATCTTTCGTCATAAAACACCTCTTCCCTAAATTATACTAAAAATATATTGAAAATTAAATTATTTTCTTTTTTCTAAAATACAACCCAACATAAAAGGCATCGAAAAAATATAAGGTAATGCATATCTAAAATAAGTGTTAGCTGGACTAGCCACGCAAATTAAAATAGATATTAATGCTGGTAATAATACAATTATATCTTTTTTCCTTTTGGAATAAATTAAATATCCTGTCAAAATAAAACATATCCAAACCATAAAACTAATATTACTAATCAAACCTAAAACAGGAACCTTAGAGTAAGATCTAGCAAAATTAGCTAAATGTTCTCTTAAATTATCAAGTTTATTATAATGATAGTTAAATCCATCTTCAACAATTCGATTATCATATTTATAGTAAACAGTCCAAGATAACTTATTAGGATAAAAATAACCATACACATTATCAATCGTTGCATCAATATAAGTTGCCGGATGTTTTAACAAACCACTAAACCAAACTTCAAAATATTTTTTCAAATCATCCGTCGTTGCATACTTATTATAATTATTCTTAACTGGATCTGCTAAATTAGGATTATATCTTGTGGCCAAATCATCTATTCCCAATATCTTATCAATAATTTTTTTATCTCTTGTACTAAGTTCATCTCCGTGATATTTAACATACCTAGCTGTTTGCTGAAAAGGAATTGAAAGTACTTCTCTAATACTACCAGGTGTTATTTTAAAATACGGTAAAATCACCTTAGAATAGCAAAAATTAAATGATAATACCAAAATAAAAATAATTAACAATCTTTTATAAATTTCTTTATTAGTAAAAATAATAAACGGAAATGACAACAAAATTATATATAATCCATTATTTCTAAATAAAATAACTAACATCATTACTAAAAATAAAGCCAAATAATGATAGTATTTATAATCTTTCATCTTAAATTTTAAAATGTTATGTAAAAAAACAATATACAAAATTAAAAAAGCAGTAAATAATACATCCTTCACAGCACTCATTGCATACATTGGAAATATCGGTACCAAAGCAAATATGATCAAACTTATCCAACAATATTTTAAAGATAAATTCATTTTTTGAAGCATATACTTTATTAAAAAAGAAAATACAGAAACTAAAGTTATGATTTGAATCAAACTATATATGAACAAACCAAAATTATCATTTACTAAAAAGCGTCCTAATTTTAAACATCCACCAAGTAAAATAGTATGTAATACAGGATGATGGTTCGTCATAACAACATTTTCATCCAATAAAATAGCATAATCAGCATACTTCGTTCTAATTCCAAAAAATTGTTTTATTTGATAACTAGGATCGGGTGATAAAATTATTGGATAAAAAGCAATTATATATGGCAGCCAACACAAAATGATAAAAACAAAACTAAAAATAAAAGGGTGTTTTTTTAATAAATTTAAAAACTTATTTTTACTATCTTTTACTTTATAATTATCAAAAAAAACAAATACTTTTAATATAATTTCACTAAAAACATAAAAATAACCTATAGCACTCAAAATAGCAATAATAAAATAGATTACCTTATCAAATACTAAAGAAGCATCACCAAAATTTTTATAACTATTTCCAAAAACCATTAATAAAGACAAAATTCCACTTAATATCTTTATTACCCAATTTTTTTCTTTCTCTTTCTGCTTCAACAGATATTCAAAAATTAATAAAATAAAAACTAAACTACCAATGATGTCTAATTTCAAAACTTTTTGATTAAACAAAGCAACAAACAATGAATCTTTATAAATTTTAGAAAAAGTAACAACATCAAATCCAAATGCTATAAAAATACAAAGAACTAAAAATACTTTAAAAAAAACTTTTTTATATTTTTTCACATACTTCACCTCATTTTTAGTATAAACAAAAAAAAGAAAAGACTCAACAATACTTTTCCACTTTAACTACTTTACCTTCTTTTAAAGATTTTTTAACATCAATGATTCTTTGATTAGTTGATCCTCTAAAAACCACTTCAAAACTCTTTAAATCTTTAACAAACTTACCATCAACTAAAACATCTATATAATTCAATGCTTCTAAATACTTAGAATTCTTTTTGGCTAAAGCTAATATTTCTTCATAAGTAAAACCAGTATAACACCATACATTTAAATCACAACTTTTTGTAAATTTAGCCAATTCCACTAAAGCATCTATCTGCATCATAGGATCTCCTCCAGAAAATGTAATTCCAGATTGAAATTCCAATTCTTTAATTTCTGCTTCAAGATCCTCTATTTTGCGAATTATCCCTCCATTAAAGTCATGAGTTTCTGGATTATGACATCCTTCACAATTATGAGAACATCCTTGAAACCAAATTACGCTTCTAATTCCTTCACCATCAACTATACTATCCTCTTGAATAACGGGACTAGCTAATCTAACATATCCTTTTTCCATATTAACACTACCTCTAAATCCATTATAACACGTCATTTTTTTTCTTAATATAAAAAGAAGTAAAATATTCTTTACTTCCCTTCGCTATTATCAACAATTCTTAAAATAGTCTCACCATCTTTTGAGTATAAATACTTTTCACGAGCATAACGTGCAACATAAGTTGGATCTTGTAATTTAACAACTTCACTATTTAATGAAGCTTCTTCTTCTAGTAATTCCTGATATTTATTTTCTAATTCTTTTGTTTCCTGACGATTAGACATAACCTGTACCCAATCTTTAAAAACAGTTCCAATTAAAACGATTATTAAAACAATGACAGTAAGAAACAAAAGCAGTATACGCTTCTTATCTTTATTACCAGTTTTTTTCTTTTTACTAACATTTTTACCTGCCATTCATAATCCTCCTATTATCAAAGCAAGTATACCACAAAAAAAAAGAAGAAACTACTTATTTAATATAACTTTACGCTTTCTTCTTATTGATAATAATAAACCACCTACTAAACTCATTATAAAATAATAATGAAATATTCCACCATTTATTTTATATAATAACCATACATAGAAAATAGCAAAATTATTTATAAACACTATGTTGATTATTATTTGCCAAATTTTATTATATCTTTTAACAAAATTCAAATTATAATCTAAGACTCTAGAAAAAAAATAACCATAAATAAAAGAAATAATAATAGAATAAATCTGAATCTTAATAGGCATTACTTAAATAATTTACCCCAAAACGATTCAGTATTTTTTTTCGTATCTTCTTCATAAACAAAACTATTAATTACACCTTTTATAGTTACTACACCATCATGCGTATCCATTTTAACAATTTCTAGTCCTTCACCTTTAAGCTCTATACTTCCCATCACGCTTTCCATTAAAAAATCATTGGCATCAAAACTTACTATTCTTTCTATTCCAGTTAAATAGATTAAACCTCGATCTAATAGTTTTACTTCATGCTTTGTACTATCTAAAACATTATCCATATTATCACCTATAAAATAATATGTTTCAAATATAAAAAAAGAACTTAAAAAGTTCTCTTATAAATCAATTTTTACTAATTCTTCACCAGTTTTTTTCATTTCGTCATAAGCTTTAAAGATTGCATCTTCAAACATCTTACGAGTTTCTTGATTAACAGGATGTGCTATATCATCATATACACCCTCACTGATTTTTCTACTAGGCATTGCTATAAACATTTTATCGTCACCCTGAATTAATCTAATTCCAGTAACAACGAAAGATTCATCTAATGTTATAGTTGCAATTGCCTTCATACGTGAATCTTCTTTTTCTTTATTACGAAGTACAACTTTTGTAATTTTCATAATAACACTCCCTCCAAGTTTAACAACTTACTATAATTTTAGAACAAAAATTAAATAAAAGCAACATTTATTTAATATGAACCCTCACATTTCCTACTAAAACATCAGTATACGAATAACTTCTACTCATTCTTGTCGATTTAATAAGAAAAATATTATCATAACATTCCGTTATAATTCCATCCACATATTCTATCTTATTTCTAATACCAAGTACTTCCACTAAAACTTTTTTACCTATGTTTCTTTTTATATAATTTTTAGCTTCGTAAATCGTTCTCATCTAGGATACCCCACATACATCAAACCATTTACTTTTAAACCGCCCATTCCATCCTTACCATACTTTGTCTTTTCCAAAAGCTCTACAATATTAATTTCTTTATTTTTTTCAGTCAAAGAAACCGCTGTCGCTATAATGGCAGGATCTAAAGCATGAATATTAACTCTTTTCGGACTACTGGCAAAATCAGCTCCTGATTTTATTAACTCTTCATAATCACTTTGACAAGCTCCGGCTATTATTACTAATTTCTCATGACTTTTTTCATATTTTCGAGCTTCTTTAACTGTTTTAATAAAATTTAAAGTATTTTTATAATTAATTAAATCATTTATATTATCATTCTTTTTAACATAAGCATCATGCCCTGTTATAACAAGAATATCTGGCTTATATTCTCTTAAATATCCTAAAACATCCTTATACATATTTTCTTCAGAAATAACCTTGCCAAATGCCATAATTCTATTGTTTTTATAAAACTCTAAACACTTTTTTAAATAATCACCATCACCATCCAAATGAAGCACTTTAGCTGGTAAATAAAAAAATTCACAGCGATTGTTTTCGGTAAATGGACTCTCTATAATAACTCTTTTTCCAAAATCATCATCAATTCCAGCGTCATACTTAATCAAATCATCAATAGGACTATTAGCAATCAACCTTACACTAACCCCTTTTAAAATAACCTCTCCCTCATCAATCGATAAAATAACAAAAACAATATCATTATTATAGCTATTTCGCGTAACATAATCTCCTACATTAAATTTCATATAATCACCTAAAAAAAGATTATGTCTAAACCCAAAAAATATTACTAAAAAAAACAAATATTAAAATAAAATATTTGCCATTTCTACAAAACATTCAATTGGAATACTTTCTGCACGATCCTGCAATGTTAAATCATATTTATTTAAAACTAATGCTACTTTTTCAAGTTCATAATTGCTTAAATTATTTTTTATATTCTTTCTCTTCATTCTAAAAGCATCTTTTATTAATTTAAATAATTCTTTTTCATTTTTTACACTATACTTTTTATCATTTTTTACAAATTTTATAACTGCACTATCAACATTTGGTACTGGATCAAAACATTTACGAGAAACAACAAAGCTTTTCGTCACATCATAGTAATAACTTAATAAAGCCGTCATATATCCATAATCTTTAGTCCCACATTTAGCTGAATATCTATTAGCTACTTCATTCTGAACCATAAAAGCCATACCTGAAACATCTAAATTTAAAGAGATTATTTTTTCAATAATTGGTGAAGTTATATAATAAGGCAAATTAGCTATAATATATAATTTGTCATACTCTATATTTCTTATATCATCCAAAATATCAGCTTCCATAAAATCTTTAAAAATTATTTTTGTTTTATCATCTTCATACTTCGTTAAATACTTTTCAACTCTTTTATCTATCTCATAACAAATTAATTTAGCATCATATAACTTTAAATACTTAGTTAAAGCGCCTTGTCCTGGACCTATCTCTATTACTAAATCATTACTAGTTACTTTAAAAATATCAATAATATTTATTAAAACTTTTTTATCTTTTAAAAAATTCTGACCTAAACTTTTTTTATGTACAAACTTTTCCATTAAATTACCAACCTCTTCTTAATACCTCATAAGTTATCGAACTACGTCCTATTTGTGTATATGCCAAGCTTTCGCTTTCTACCAAAAGATCTAAGTTATTTCCACCAACTCCTCTATCTAAAACAATAGCATAAATTGGTGAACTAGACAATTTTCTTAAATTAAATTTAACAATACTACCACATGGTAAATTTTTTGATGAAGCAACAATTCTCACATTACCATAAACATTATCTGGATATGTTACTACACCATTTTGATAAACGTTATAACTACTACAAGCTAAGCGACCACTACATAAAGGACAATCTGCTGAATAGCCAGTTAAACTTCCTGTTAAAATACTAAGACTTGTACTACTACTATTAACCTTAGGCTGAGATTGAACTACTACAATTGGTTTTTCTTCTTTATCTTTCATTGCAATAGCTGATAAGTCAACCAATTTATCTAAAGATAAATCATCAATTAACTCTTTTTGTGAAATGTTCACATTTGAATTTATATAGAATACAACTATTAAAACCAATAATATTTTTAATAGTTTTTCAATAATATGCATAAAATACACCTCAAAATTGAGATATATCCTAACACTTTAAATTTTAAATGTCAAAGACCTGATGGATATTTTCATTGGTTATATTTGCCAGATGTTCCATTGAAACACCTTTTAAAGAAGCTACAAACTCAGCTATTTCATTAATATGTGAAGAATCATTTCTTTCTCCTCTAAAAGGAACTGGTGTCAAATAAGGAGAATCAGTCTCTAAAACTAATTTTTCTACAGGAATTTCTTTTATGACATCTTTTAAGTTGCAATTTTTAAATGTTATAACACCATTAACACCCAATAAAAAGCCTAATTTCAAATAAATATTTGCTGTTTCTAAACTTCCACTAAAACTATGGATAACTCCTCTAACTTTATATTTCTTTATCGTTTCTATTGTATCAAGAGTCGCATCACGACTATGAATAATAACTGGTTTATTATATTTTTCAGCTAGTTTTAATTGTTCTTCAAAAAGAATTATTTGTGCTTCTTTATTTTCTTTTCCATAATGATAATCTAACCCAATTTCTCCAATCGCAACTATTTTTTCATCATTAAGATGTTGTTCAATAAAATCTATATCTTCTTTTTTATAATCTAAAACACTTTCTGGATGAATGCCTAAGGCTCCATACATAAAATCATAAGATGAAACTTTTTTTAATACTTCTATATTAGACTTAGCATCACAACCATTATTAATAATTTTACCAATATTATTATCTTTTATTTTTTTTAATACTTTTTCTATATCATCATAATATTCATCATAAATATGACAATGTGTATCTACAAACATAATATCACCTCTAAAATTATATCAATTTACTTATTTTTTGCAATATTTTATTTCCCGGGAAATAAAATAGATACAATTTCCAAAAAAAAGACTATTTCCCGAGAAATAATCTATTTTTTATCTATTCTATCAAACAAATGAACAGGTTCTTTTAATTTTATACCACTTGTTAATAAACCAAACTCATTTGTTGAATCAAAACTATTCACTTCTGTATTCAATTGATCAAATATTTTTTCAGCCGTATCTGGTAAAAATGCACTCAACAATACTGCACAAATTCTAATACTTTCTAATAAATTATACAATACTGTTCCTAATCTAGCTTGCTTTGCTTCATCCTTAGCTAAAATCCATGGTGTTGTATCATCGATATACTTATTACATTTTCTTAATACCTCAAATATTTCTTGTAAAGCATCTCCGATTTTTAATTCATTCATTTTATTTGTAACTTTTTCATTTAATTGTAATACATTATCAATTAAATCAGAGTCAATTTCAGCAAATTCAGCATTTTCTGGAATTATTCCATCAAAATACTTATAATCCATACTTACTGTTCTATTAACCAAATTACCTAATATATTAACTAAATCAGTATTAATTCGTTCAATTAATAAGTCCTTAGAGAATATTCCATCCGAAGCAAAAGGAATTTCATGTAAAAAATAATATCTTACTGCATCAACACCATATTCTTTAACCAAATCATCGGCATAAATGACATTTCCTTTTGACTTACTCATTTTACCATCAGCCATTATCAACCACGGATGACCAAATACTTGTTTAGGCAATGGTAGATTTAAACTCATTAAAAAGCATGGCCAATAAATCGTGTGAAATCTGATAATATCCTTACCAATTAAATGAAGATCAGCTGGCCATCTATAACCAAATTCTTCTGTAGAATTATCAAAATCAAATCCAATATTAGTTATATAATTAGTTAAAGCATCTAGCCATACATAAACTACATGTTTCTGATCAAATGATACAGGAATTCCCCAAGTAAAAGAGGTTCTAGACACACATAAATCTTGTAAACCAGGTTTAATAAAATTATTTAACATTTCATTTTTGCGCGCTACTGGTTGAATAAAATCTGGATGTGATTCAATATATTCTTCTAATTGTTTCTGATATTTACTTAACTTAAAGAAATAAGCTTCTTCTTTCTTTTGTTGTACTTCACGACCACAATCTGGACATTTGCCATCAATTAACTGACTTTCTGTCCAAAATGATTCACAAGGTGTACAATACAAACCTTTATATTCACCTTTGTATATATCACCTTTATCATACATAAACTTAAAAATATGTTGTACAACCTCTTCATGATGTTTATCTGTTGTTCTAACAAATCTATCATAGCTTGTATTCATAACATCCCATATTTTTCTAAGTTCTGTTGACTTTTCATCAACAAATTTTTGAGGTGTAATACCAGCTTCGCGAGCTTTTATTTCTATCTTTTCACCATGTTCATCAGTTCCTGTCTGAAAATAAACATCGTATCCTTCTAATCTTTTATATCTTGCTATAGCATCAGCTAAAACAATTTCATAAGTATTTCCAATATGTGGTTTACCTGAAGTATATGCGATTGCTGTACTTATATAATATTTTTTCTTTTTTTCCATTTATATTCCTCCTAATAATCTGATGTTCTTTCTATAAATTCATTATCTTCATCATCATCTGTTTTTAAATATTTAATAATCATACCTTGACACATGCCATCACCAGCTTTTACTACATAATCCTCACTACCTTCATTTTGGATTTTAATCCACATATGACCTTCGTTATCAGGATTATTATAATAATCTGCATCAATTACTCCTATTTGATTACACAATCTGACATTCCATTTAAATCCCATACTACTACGAGCCATTAACAATAATACTTCATCATTTTCTATAATAGCTTTTACTCCAGTTGGAATTTTCTTTATTTCTCCCGGTTTTAAAGTGTAATCGTACAAAGCATAAAAATCATAAGCTGCCGCATGTTTCGTTTCTCTTTTTGGTAACTTATAATCTTTATACAAACTTTCATCATCTTTTATATCTTTTTTAAATTGATTAAAAGATATTTTTTCAAATTTTCTCGTAAGAACACCTCCTTAAATAAAAAAATTCATAATCTAAGGACGAGCTTAACCCGCGGTACCACCTTAGTTCATGAATTATCATACACTTATATTCTTAACGCGAATAACGTTTCAACTCCAGAGCCATGTTCTCTTTATTTCATAATAATTCTTTTCACCAACCAGAATCTCTCTTGATTATTACTTTAAAAATACTCTTTCCTTCAACATTGAATATAAAGATAATTTATCACATTTTATCTTTATATTCAAGAAATATTAAGTTCTATAGACATAATTTTAGCCATAATACTACACATTTCAAATGCATTATCTATTACATCCCCCATAACAATTACCGAGCCTATAATTCCTTCATTAGTTATAACTGGTTGCATATTATATATTCCTTTGCAAAATTCATTATCAAATTTAAAATTCTTAAACTCATTTCTTAATTTCATGCCATTTTCTGACATTTCTTTCAACGTCTTATCTAAAAAACTGCCATCAGCTACTACATTGGAATAAACAACTTTTTCTCTATCTAAAATCATTACTTTTAAATTAAATACTTCAACAAAACACCTTACTATTTCCAATATTTTATAATTATCAGTTAATGTTGAATATTTTTTTAAACAAATATCATTTTCATTACATGTAATACTTAAAATGTCCCCCGTATTTATATTCATTTTCTTTCTAATATCCATTGGGATAACGATTCGTCCTAAATTGTCTATATTTTTAATAAAATTAATATTCTCCATAATTTTTCTCCCATCACTATTAGTATTACTAATAAAAGAAAAACTATGTAAAAGAATTAAAAAAAAGTAGCTAATAACATTGATTAACTACTACTTTTTAACCTCTTTCATTACTTCTTCCATTAATGGAACAACATAATATAAGAAATGTTCTTTTTGATTCAATAAAGTTAATGCTATAATTACTTGTTTATGCTCATATTTCAATCTAAAACGTGGATTTATATTATAAGCTTTTATAAAGAATTCATCACCTTTTATTTTATCTGATACTTCAATTGGTAATTCTATCTCTATTTCCCTATCACTCTGTCTTACAGTCTTTATTCCTAAAGTTAATGCTTGTTTTTCAAACCATTCTTCATACATATAGATTTCAATATTCTTACTTATCTTACCAAATCTATCTTCTAATTCATTTCTTATTTCTTGTAATTTGTCATATCCATCTATTTCATTAATTTTTTTATGAATTTCTATTTTTATATCTTCATCACTAACATATTCATCACTTATATGAGTTTCAACTTCAATTAATGATTTATTTGATTTATCCTCTTCTTCATCAATGACTTCTTCACCCTTTAAATACTTAAGTTCTTCATCTATCATTTGCATATACAATTCAATTCCTACTGTATCAACAAATCCAGCTTGCTCCGAACCAAGCAAATCTCCAGCTCCTCTAATAGACAAATCACGCATAGCTATTCTATAACCACTACCCAATTCAGTAAATTCTTTTATTGCTTCTAGTCTTTTAACCGCAATATCATTAAGCATTTTTTCTTTATTGTACATTAAATACGCATATGCAATTCGATTACTACGTCCGACACGTCCTCTAATTTGATACAATTGCGATAAACCAAAATTATCAGCATCATATATTATCAAAGTATTAGCATTACTTATATCAATACCTGTCTCTATAATTGTTGTACATAATAATATATCATATTCATAATTAACAAAAGCTTCCATAACATCTTCTAATTCACGTTTAGACATTTGTCCATGGGCAATTGTTATTCTTGCTTCCGGTACTAAATTATGTAAGTAATTCATTTTACTTTCAATAGAAGCTACTTTATTATACAAAATAAATATTTGGCCTTTACGTGATAATTCTTTATATATAGCATCTTTAACTATCAAGTCATTTTCTTGAATAACATAAGTTTGTACTGGATATCTATTAGTAGGAGGTGTATCTATAATAGATAGATCTCTCAAACCTGATAAAGCCATTTTAAGTGTCCTAGGAATTGGTGTTGCTGATAAAGTTAAAACATTAACATCATTTTTATATTCCTTTATTTTTTCCTTATGAGTTACTCCAAATCTTTGCTCTTCATCTACGATTAGAAGACCTAATTTAGCAAATTTAACATCATTAGATAATAATCTATGAGTTCCAAAGACTAAATCAATCGTCCCTTTTTCTAAACCTTCTAAAATACGTTTTGTATCTTTTGAAGAAGTAAATCTATTTAATAAAGCAATTTCAATTGGATAATTCTTAAAGCGTTCTAACGCATTTTCGTATTGTTGCTTAGATAAAATAGTTGTTGGACATAAATAAAAGACTTGCTTATTATTTACTATAGTTTTAAACATAGCACGAAAAGCTACTTCCGTTTTACCAAATCCTACATCCCCACATAACAATCGATCCATTGGAACTTCACTATCTAAGTCATCTTTTATATCATTTATTGCTCGTAACTGATCTCTTGTTTCTGTATAAACAAATTCCGAAGCAAAAACATCTTCTTCTACATAATCCTTAAATGGAACACTTTTAACACTACTACGAGCCGCATACAGCTTAATTAGCTCTTGGCTAATATCTTTTATCCTATTTCTTAATTCGCGCTTCTTTTTAGCCCAATTTGTACTATTAAGCTTATCTAATTTTGGAGTTGATCCTTCCTTACCAGCATACTTAAAAATAGTAGTTATTTTTTCAACCGGAATATAAATCTTATCATTCCCTTGATAATTTATCTGAATATAATCCTTTTTTAAACCATTTTTCGTAAGAGTAATTACTCCTTGATAAATTCCTATTCCATGCTGTGAATGAACAACATAATCTCCTATATTAAGTTGTCCAAAATCTTTAATTTTTTTACCTATTTTATAAGAATTTTTATAATTAATAACACTATTCTTTACTTTTTCAATATCATTAGCAGCAATAACTACATATTTATCAAATACAAAACCATTATTAATTTTTTTATAAATTATATTTATATCACGTTCTATTATTTTATCATTCACAATAACATGATAACTATCTAAAAAAGGCTCTAAACTTCTTAACTGATTCTCATTATTAAGAAAGAATAATATAGTCTTACCGCCAACAATATTTTTATGACAATACTCTCCTAATAATTCAAAATTACTATTAAAATTTTCTATTTCTTGTGATTTATAATTTAATACTCTTCCATTATTTATCGTATCCAACGAATTAAAATACATAATATCATTTATATTTATATCTTCTAACATATACATAAAAGACTTATTACTATCGATATTTTGACTTATTTTATATTCATTAATATCACTAAGTATTTTTTCATATCCTAAATCTATTTGATCTTTATTAATCATTATGACTAATGGATCATTAGCATAATCTATTAAAGAACTAGTTTCTGCCCCTGTAATTTCCGTATATGGTTTAATTATTATTTCTTCAATTTCATTGATAGATAGTTGTGTTGATTCATCAAAATATCGTATCGAATCTACTTCATCACCAAAAAATTCAATTCTGATAGGATGTTCTTCATCTATTATAAATAAGTCTATTATGTAACCTCTAACCGCATACTCGCCTGTCATCGTTACAAGACTTTCTCTCACATATCCATACTTTTCTAAGATATCTAAAATTTCATCTCTTTTAATTGTTTTATTTTTACTAATTTTAAAATTTAAATTTAAAGAATTATTTTTATCTGGCAAATATCTTAAAAATCCCATTAAATTAGTAATAGTTATAGATTTTTGCTCTTTTTGTAAATTTTCTAAAGTTTCTAGTCTTTTTATTTTCAAATCTGGGGAAATAGCTACCGCTACACTTGTTAAAAAATCATCCATGGGAAATAAATTTATTTTACTTTCATAAGTACTTAATAAATCAAAATAAGTATTAGCTTCAAAAAGTGTATTTGTTAGAATAACTATATTTTTATTAATTTTTTTAAACAATTCTAACACATAAAAAACATTCAACTCTTTAGTTAACCCATTTACTGACAAACCATTTTCATATTTAAAATAAGCAGATAAAAAATTCATAAAACCCCTACTTTTTATTATATTTTTGCATACATTCTTGAATATCCATATTGATAAATTCTTCTATTATTTCTTTATATAAATTTGTATTTTTCTTTAATTCATCAACAATTTCTTTATTTATCTTTCCTAATACATAATCTTTAGTATCTACACTTTTATTATTAGCTATACCTACTTTTAAT